>Ga0194135_10001264_pt1 | contig 14925 bp, 9 predicted proteins | sample LitLau_LLRF_2013_FD_134024 | JGI IMG/M metagenome (GOLD analysis project Ga0194135, IMG submission 134024) | Freshwater sediment microbial communities in response to fracking from North America - Little Laurel Run_MetaG_LLRF_2013 (version 2) | ecosystem: Environmental > Aquatic > Freshwater >...
CCCCACAAAAAACCATCTTTCGGTTTGCTCTATTTGTCTGTGCTGCTCCTGTGTTTGTCTTACTGCTTTAAAGCAAGTTGACTCTCTATATGTTTCAACTCTTTGACTCGCGTCTTGTTATGAGATATGGAATTGATGTTCCCTACGGAGAATTTCAAAGGATTGGTCTGCCAGAAGAAATGAAAGAGAACTTTCATCTCTCTCTCCACTTATGAGACGAGAGTACACAGGCATTACAGGCAGCACAGGATCAAGGGAAAAATTATCTTTCTCTCATCTCACTGACCTCGATTGTTATGAATTTTTGAACAGCTCTCTCTCTCTCTCTAAAGCTTCTTTTCTCTAATGTTCTAATCGGTCTTCTCCCCAGTCTTTGATGAATGACTTGGGTGGTAAACAAGAGCGAGCCAAAGAGTTTTGTGGTAGGTGATTATTCGCTACAAGAGAGTCAAAGACTTATACCATATAACTAACAAGAAGAAACCAAGTCTACTTGAATGAATTACTCATGAGACACACACACACACACACAAGTCAAAATAAGTCCTTTAGACAACTTTCTCTTAACTTTCTCTACATGTTTCACTCTACTTTGGAGGTTCATAAGTGTATGTGCGTGTATCTCAATAGTAAATTATCAATGGTATATGATTATCATGCAGATATCTCAATAAGGAATAAACTCCCAACAATAGTAATTAGCTTACTCGTTTCCAGTCGAGCAAGGGGAAACAAAAGCAATAGAATCCACACTAAGGACGACGACGAATTGCGGCAACACCAACTCATCGACGTCATCTTCATGATAGTCATCTTCAAATTCACAATAACAAACTGCACTTCTTCTCTGTACTTTTGGACACACAGTGACACACTCACTACCACAATTTTCCTTCCGTTTGTACTCTTTGTACTTCCAGTAATCGTCACGATAGATAGAAAATTATAGACGAATTATTCACAGGCGAAGAAAGATGTGTGTGGTTTGTGTTTGTATGAGATTTATGAGAAACTACTAACACAGATTAAAAGACAATCCTTTAGAAGGACGAGGGTTGAGATTATATTAGGACAGAAGAGGAGCCTTTGTGAATTTGAGAATGAAGGTATAAGCCAACCGGGAAAGCTGCTGAGCAGGAACTGAGCAAAAGTTGGCTGAAGAAGTTGAGGATGAAGAAGAGTCTTCTGCTCTTAATATTGCTTAGAGTGAAAGCACCAGAATGGGCGCCGTCGCAATTTCACGTTGGTCTCCTACTGAAATTTCTCCACCAAAGGCAGCACACACACACACACTTACTTAAGAAGAAGGGGGAAAGACACTCACTGCAGACATTTCAAAGTCTCTTCTTACAATTCACTCGTTCATCCTCAATGATCTGCTCCCTCTTTTCAAAGTTTGCAATCTTACACTCACTCACTATAAGTAGCTTTTTTGCATGCTAACAAGATATGATTTTCCAGTGAAAGGTGTGTGGAAAACCAATTGAGATGTGACACACATTTCCTCATGACGAACAACGTATAAAAATGTATTAAATATAATATATAATTTTAAAGCTGGAGAGAGTCTGTCTTGGTGATATGCAGGATAACGTAATAAATCGCTGGATATGTCTCCACATGAGCTGATTCTCTTTGTAGTCTTTCTTTCACTGGGAATAATCAACTGGACTGGAGAAAGAGGACTTTCTCCAGCAAGCCAGCAAGTGCTTCTCCTTCATCCACCCGATTACATTAAGAAGAAGATGAACCATCAGTACTCCCTGGAAGTCTGGTGAATTCACATGTGTGTGTATCCTCTGCTATGCTTATCCATCCCCACAATATCCTCTATGACTTGTGTGTGTAAAATAAACTTCCGTTCCAACCTCCAATAAATATCATTCCCTAGAAGAATGTGAAGAAGACAAATAAATGAGAAACAAAAGGCAAGAATTCCTGGACAAATGCCACTTCCCATCTTCATCATGTCAAGGATGTATTAACTTAGAAATTTCCAAATTTTGGGTTCCCCTAACTCAAATCTGCATGTGCTATGGGAAAATTTCTACCGATTTTGGGCCATGTTAAGCAATTAAAGTTTTCAAGGTTCGTAATAAGGGGTCCTTTCTGAACGAATAAAGATTATAAAACTACAAATATTTTGGCAAAATTTTCCAAAATTTGTTTTCAAAAAATATTCGAAAATTTAAAAAACCAGAAAATTTTTACCCTCAAAAACTTTTAAACTGCTTGCTTACACTATTATTATTGAACACTATAATAGGTATATATGCAGTTCAATTAATGAATTATATTATAAAATTAAGGCATTATATCATGATTTTGGTTTCAAACTTTCAAATTTTCAAATTTTTGAAATTTCAAATTTTTTAATATTCAGAAAAACTGAAAATTCTTCAAAATTTTGCCTCTCTAAAATAAACGCCAAATTACCACGTACTCTTAACTGAATTCTGCATTATCTCTGATAAACTAAAAATAGCTTAAATCGCTAGAAATTTTCCCACAGCACATGCAGATTTGAGTTAGGGGAGCCCAAAATTTGGAAATTTCTAAGTAAATGCATCCTTGATATGATGCAACCAGCTAGAACGCAATTTCGATGTTACACGTCGTGGCTATTGATTGTCAGCCGGGGAGCTTGGTGAATTGATTCTCCTGTGTCAGAAACACAGGTGAAATAAACTCCTATACTTTCAATCGACTTTCATTGGAGCTGACTTTAACATGGGTAGGATAGGGATTCAAAACACAAATTTGTGTTTTGATAAGCACAGGAAGAATAGGAAGTATGAAAGTTTCCATAGAAATTGGCGAATTTTGAAAACATTTGCTAATTTCTTGTTAATTTCAATATTGACGTGAACCATACTATTATAATCACTCCTTACTATTAAGAATAATGAATAATGTGTTATTAATGTGTCTTATGGCAACTTCAATTTTGAAGCAGTGACAATAAAATTGTATTTCTCTCTCCAGGCTCTTAATTTCACCCGTGTTTCAGACACAGGAGAATCAATTCACCAACCGGAGAGCAACAATTCTCTATTTGTTACTAACCATAAGACTTTCTATTTCTACGCAGATGGAAAGTAAACTTCTTCTTCTTCTTCTTATGATCTTCTTATGATCAATCAGATTTATTTATTTACATGGAAAATGGACAACTAACCACACACGCGGACTTTATGTATTCTATCTTGTGTGAGGTAACTACGTAATACTACGTATAAATTGTAGCTTGAGACTTTCTTCTTAATGATCATCTCCGTTGTGTACCAAGCTATAAAGGCGATAAGCTCACAATTGAGTATAGGTAAGAGTATATATATTCCTTTCACGGAACGTTATTCCTAGAAATCGGACAAAAACCTTCGCAACGGTTCCTCGAACTCCAGAACGCACACTATGCGATCATGATGTGCGTGAATCTCTACAGACAAACACACAGTGAGGGAAAGTTAAGTGAACCGGACTTTTTCTCTGGACATTCCACGGATCTCTTACGTAAGCTTAGAGAGTATTGCTATGTGGGGATTATTACGAAAATGTGCTTACTTAACATTACACTCAGTTAGTTAGACAGTGAGGAGACTTGACAGACAAGTTAGAACGTATTGGAACTCCAGAGCTGCTGTATCTTTTACCCCAAAACAACACGGGAGGGTGAAATGACAGAGAAGGATGGTGATTTGTTGAAGCATCAGCACACACACGTCCGTATTGTCCTTCGCCATACATTTTTCTTGATACAGAACTCTCTCTCTCTCTCTCTCTAATTGTCACGAAGATGAAGAATGAAAGATGAACATCGGCATCGCCTGATATCTTCCTCGTGTTGAGTCAGAGTTTTGACGGGATTCAGAGACGGAAGTAAAGGGAAGAAATCTCTTAAAAACTCAAACACAAAAAGAAGAGAAGACCAAGAGAAGAAGTTCCCAGTTTTTGTTTCAAATCGGAAACTCCAACTGATTCTTCAAACTTCTCTTGTCCGCACTCATCTCTTCACTTTTCAACTTGTACAACTTAAATGTAAACCACCACGGACGAGCTTATCTTCTTCTTCTTCGCCTACTTAAACAACTCTTAAATTTATAAAAAAGATTTAACATTCTTTTCTCCACTTTCTTCCACTCTCCGTGTGAGCGGGATTTCTTTTGTTTTCTCACGAATCTATATATTATAATGTGTATATGGTCCGTGGATTTACCAAGTGTTAAGTTTTTCTCCCGTCATATCATAATACTTTTGACAAATCCTAGAATAAGAATAATAAGGACAAGAGAGTGTGTCGCTTTGTATCAAAATTTTAAATTCAATCATCCACGCCCCCGCAATATATACATTATGAATTACTAGCAGTTTATATCCTGTATTTATAAGTGTAACAACGTTTTGTAAGGAAACGAGATGGAATACGAACAAATGAAAGTATGAACACAGTCTATAATAATAAATGGAGAAAGTATGTTAGGTTAGTTCTTGTGTAAAAGAAGAAGTCTCTCGTCTCTTGTGATCAGTCTGTTGACGTCAATTCAATTGACCCATCATCACCAGAAGAACTTTGAGAGATGCACCTAAGAATGCATTCCACTTTCTCTCTCTCTCTCTCTCCCTTCTAATGGAAGAACACTACAAGAGATGACACAAACACAGAGAGAGAGAGAGATACTCTATAGGGAATTATGTAATAAAAGACGACAAGACATTTTACATATACATATATAAACATTGATTTGTGTGTGTGTTCTGGTGTTTAAGGACGAGAAAAAGTTTCATTTAAGAGGAGGAGGGGAGAGCAGATTTCTTGCACAGAAAATATGAAAGATTGTATGTGATAGTAAGAAAGCGTTAACAGAGAGAAGAAGAATTTGGACGGATGTTGACTTTCTCCTTGGCTTTATCTCTTGCCAGTGAGATGGGCGTTTAGGTTTGGATATGTGACTGAGTATATAGAACAGAGGTAGCCTCAAGTGTTCAGAGAACGTTAAACTCTCTTGGAAAAATAGTTGTGTCTGTGGTGTGGTGGGCATCATCACAGAAGAAAGCGAGTGACCAGAATAGAGAAACCAGGTTAAAGAAGAAGTCTGAGAAAGATTCTGTGAAATGTACTTTCACTCTCAAGTGATCCTCAGTGTGTGTGCAAAAGTGTCTTGGGGAAATGTATCTCTCTGTTTGCTTAACAGGAGAAGAGGAGTACAACAGAAGACTTGCAGACTTTTTAGGTTAATTGCAAAATGAACAAGGATGAATTAACGGAGAGAGAAGTTCGTTCACTCCTTCTGATCTCAAAAATGGATGAACCCCCTGCTCCTTTCTCCGAACCTATATAAACGATCATCTGTATATACTATATAGAGCCCATAAGAGAGATAGATCAATCCATTAGTACACATTGTACACAACTAGCCACGATGTAGAGTGTAGCAGACTTATATAAAGTATGTGAGTGGATTGTTCGATTGAGTGTTGTGTGACAGGTGGGGAAGAAAAGTATTCTTGGTATATATAAAGAGTGGATTTTTTATCGAAAATGTTTATTCTGGTAATGTGTCTTCAGTACAAAAACAAAATCATCTCTCGGCCAAGAAGAAGAAGGTAGTGCATGAGGAGGATGTTGCGGTGTGCGCTGTGTCTTCTTGTTTAGAATGCAAACCACAGGAAATCTTTCGTGAGACACTTGCTAAAAACAAGACACTCTCAAGGTGTCTCTTGTTTTCCTTATTCAACGGAACTCTTTTAGATATAGACGATGCGTGTATGGGTTACGTAAAATAACGTAAAGGGTTGTGTGGTGAGTATCATTTCTCGTGTAAAAAAATAGGAAAGACGAGAGGGAGAGGAAATCAGGGAAAAGGAATGTGTGTGATATGATGAGTATAGATAACGACACAGGAACATTTTTTTATGCACACACACCGGACGACCAAGACGTTATAGCAGTAGTGGGCAGAAAGCTCAGTCTCTGGAGAAAGCTAAGAAGAAGGAATATAAGCTAGTGTAACCAACAGAGTATACACGGTGGTTGTGTTATATAATGACATCGTTGACTGAGACGATACAGCAAGAGACGCTTGTAAAATATAAAGAAAGTTGGGTGTAATAATAATATAAAGGAGTATAATTCTAGTGAGTTTAAGCTGTTACAAAGTAGGCCTATTACAACGTATATAAATGCGCCGCGGGTACTTGAGCGAAAGTGATATTTAGGCTTAGTCACTTGTACACGCGTTTATTTGTACGTACATTTATATATAGAGTAAGTAAAGAGAGGAGATGATGAAGAACGATGGGGAGAATGTCCACTCGAGTGAAAAATTTGTGTGTATGTGTTTCTTAATAGCTCACACACACTTGGTGAAGAAACGAGACGGAGATGGATTTTACTTTCTCCCCATTACTCGAGAGGACGACGAGGAATGTGGCAAACGGCCACTTGAGACATGCAAGAAGAACTTCCTTCGGTTGCGTTCCCTTGTCTCACGTTCGTCCTTTTGAGGTCTTCATGATAAATGTACCGTCGGGGTGAACGGAGATCTTAAGAGAGAACAAGATAGTGAAAGCAGTTGTAGGTGTGGTTCAGTGGGAGGGAAATTATTGGTCAGTGGACTAGGCTTCCTATAAACCTACCTACAATCGTAGAGAAAGAGAGAGAGAGACATATTGTTTATTGGAGTGCAATAAGTGTGTGCATTTAACGATGACTCGTATGTGTAGAGATGAAGATTTAGGTTAACTGGTTAGTAGTAATAAATGAAGCTGACACTTAAATAAATGATGGGACATGTGGGTACCAAAAGAGAGATTAATACTAAAAGGTACTTGAACAGTCTCTTTACAGCTTTCGGTCTATTTGAATTATTATTGGAAGTTGGTGTAAAAATGGATCTGGATCGACACCTCTTAATATAACTCTCAACGTCCTTTCAAGAGGAGAGAGACTAGACCAGAACGGATTTTATTACGCGGACAAATACCGGACGTGGATTTACGACTGTACTGGCAATAATTAACTGGATGTGAGTATCTCCTTTACTTCAATAATAATTTTAATGGGGTTGACAGTTGACACACACGAATTCACAACCTCGAACGGAAACCAGATTTTAGTTGTTGTAAATATATTTCTGGTGAAAGTGGCAGTGGTGGCCAAACTGCCACTACCTCTTCTCACTCATGGGAATGGAATGTGTGTGTGCGTCTTTGAGGTTTCTTTTTAAAGAGCCAATATTCCATTCTGGTGAAAATAAAGTAGAACGAGAACTGGTACTGTATATATATACGGAGATAGTGTATTTCGGTGGAATAGACAGACACACATATTCATTGTCAGTGTGTTTTTTTATTCCTTTATATTAGACTTGGCTCATGTCCACTGGCAAATGTAAGTGTATGTGTAAGTACAAAGTTAGCCTTGTCTTTTAATGGCGTTTGAAATTGTCGTCTTAGGAGTTAAAAACAGAAAAAGAAATGTCATGAATGTGTACCATCTCATAGAGTGAGGGAGTCAAGGACTTTTGTGGGACACACAGACAACCAGATAGAATGTCCTCGATGCTTTCTATGCTGCTGTTACATATTATGTGATTGCTAAAACAATGTGAGGAGATGATGGTATGAGTGGTGAAACAGGAAACACAATTTTGTAGAGTCTCTGGAGGTTCTCCACAGGCTGGAATGCGAGGAAGAGACAAAGTACTAAAATTTCTGGCCATAATAGAGACAGAGAGTGAAAGTGGTTCTGGGAAGAAGAGAAAGCAAAAATGTAAAGAGGAGCTGTGGGAGTTTCATTCGGACCAGCACGAAAGACACGACGATATGTGCAAAGGAATCAAATCTCTCTCTTTCTTAACTTCTTCTCTGTAGTCTCTTCTTCACGCACTTGTTCCAACAAATGGAAAAAGAATTGCTTGTTTTTAAGGTTCAAATCCGATTTCACATTTCCTCTTTTATTTAGGCAGAGTGTCAAGAAAACTGGGACATGATGGATGATTTTTCAGATTGCAAACAGAAACATATATACTGTTAGAGTGATAATGTACTACGCATGTATAGAGTAGTATGTATACATACAAGGTAGTTTTCATATACTATGGAACCTTCTATTTCCCTTCTTTCAGTGTTTCTGATGGAACCATTTCTTTTGAAAAAAGAATTGAGAGTAGAGGGAGGAGTTTTGGTTTGTGAAAGATCAGAGGCATTGAAAATCTTGAAGATCTTTGTTAGTCTATGGATCTAAGGAAATTATTACAGAAAAATTAGAACAAAATAGGCTGTAATGCCAATCGGCAAGTATCCCAAAGCTCGCATGCATACCACCTACGCATTCACGGTACAGCTTAAACACCGACACAATTTAGTTACGATGCCTCAGGTAAAGGATATATTCTTTCAGGTTCATAAATAGGGAAAGTCTTATTGAGTGAGAAGATTCTTAGGAACGCAGTCAGAAGTTCGTATGGGGTGTCAGATCATCAGCAAGAGTTTCACCGGAGACTCAAAAACTGTTGATCTTGGCATGCTTGGCCCACTACTTGAAAAAGTGTTTCAAAACTGACTACACAGTCCTCTGTGGACAAGTAACTTGTATACAAACGTTTTTGCATGTTTGTACAGCTTTTTGCTCCTAAAACTCGATTTTGCAATTGCAACACTTGATTTAGCATTAAAATAGAATCTGGGTGACTTAATCAATTTGGCTTTTTAAAATCACAACTGATTTAATGATTATTTTACTGTATGACACTTCAGGGGTGTTTGAGATCAATTGAGGGTTTCCACTGTATCTTTGACTTAGCAGTTCGACTCTATGTATTTGAATTAGTCTTAGTCTTAGTCTTAGCATACTTTATTTCAGTGACGGTTATACTAGTCGTGGTACAATTGTGTTTGAACTCAGCAATACCTGGTTAATCATTCCTTCAATCTACACCTAGTATATGGGGATGGAAAGCGGAATAGAAAAGACCCAGCCGGACGTGATAGACGCATCGGGACTAAAAATATTATTACACATCAGGATATAGTAGTTTGGTGTGGTGGGGAGAAGGCACTATCAAAAATTACGAACACAGGCCACGTCATGGTTCTGCACGTTTTCTCATTTCATCCAGTTCTTAATAATGGTTCAAAACTACGATGGATGGAATGAAAGACGACGTGAATGTTTGCGAGAGTGGTACAGGCCTGCTTCTATTTGGCTTGGGCTTCTTCTTTCTATATATAGTCTCGGTGCGTCTATCTATGTTTTTAGTACTATTGTAGATGAGAAGAAAGTAAATAAATTGGTGGGATGAATGAGTCTCCAATAATGATGATGATGGTGGGTCATTCATGTGAATAACTTTCTCCCACTCAACTCCTCTCACATCAAAAAGGTCAACTATGCAACTTAACCCACTTGATGAAAAATTACAACTGCCACCACAAACTATTTCCAGCTTTTGTCATAGGACAACCATTAACCACAAGTACAAGTACTCTTTTTCATAACACGAGCTTTTGTTTTCCTCCTAGGGCAATGTGCGTTTCTTTTGTATTTCTAATTCACTTCCCGAGTGGATTTCGGGCTTTCTTTATTCTGTAAAAAATGGGACATTGTTATATACACACTGTAAGGTTATAATAAAGTGTTGCTGGTCATTAGAATATCCACTGCACTTTCTTTCCTGCTAAATGCAAAAAAGTATAAATCTTTTACGCTTTTTATCGGAGTTTAAAGTTGACTTGTGCTGAACATGCAGCTTTTACAACACGAGAGACGAGTGAAGAGCAGTTATATCCTTCGCAGTAAATACAACTTTGAATGTTTCCTTGCATCGAAAGCATATGTTCATTGGGAAAGAACTTTGTCTTCTTCTTGGAGAGATCGAGAGGCCACGTCTTTGTTGCTCTTCCCCTCTGACATACACAAGCACCTACATTATATACCAATAGGTACTTTTCCTACATCTACATTTGTAGATCCTTATAGTCAAACCAGTATATATCCGTCCAACAACTCTCTTTCTCTGAAAGTCAGATTGACTCTTATAGTATACACTGGGTGACCCGAGAAAAACTACGGATGAAATATTTCCTTGTTACTCTACTCATACTAATTTTATGTGATATTTTTAAGAAGACAAACTTTCGGGATTTCCATCCTACTTGTTATGCGAGTGGGTTCCCAAACTTTTACTTTCACTCCTCCTCTTTCCCTACTACCAAACACACGACTTTTACTTGCGAACTCATGTTACTACTATTGCTACTGTTACTTTTGGTTTCACATTTATTTATACGATCCGAGATTGGAACAAAAACTCTGGACAAGTTTGTTGGGAAACTTTAGAAGAGAAAGTAAAAAGTAGGTAGGTAGGTAAAAACAAATGCAACAATAGTAGACTTGCACACTCATACATATTTCCTTGTTTTGAGGTTTTGATCGGAAACAGTGGTACACATACGCTATATATATGCGTACAAATATTTCTAACCACAATCACATATGAAGTATATTAATTTTGAGATATATTGGGAGATCCCTGGGGGGAAGGGTGGAGCGGAAATATAACCACGAGTTAATGAAAATGATCGGGTGGAAAAGTGAATGAAATGAACAATTAGGAAGGATGTTTGAGTGTGTAATCCCCTCGTCGCTCTTGACTTCTCTGGCAGCAGCCGAGTTCTCGTTGTCCTCGTCGTATGTGCTTGACTCCCATAAGTACCCCCATAACTCTCACTTTTACCCCGTTACGTGTCATAAACGTAAATTTAACGGGAGTCCGTGTGGAATTGAAGTCACCAAAGAGAGAGACAAACAACAAGTCCACCACCACCACTATCAAGTCTCTGTCTTTCTCTCTCTCTACTTCCTTCTTAATGTTCACCCGAACATTTGAAGTTCGATTTTGATATGAATCCCATCATAATATTATTATCATCATATGAATTCTAAAGAGGAAATATCAAACGAAGAACGAAATAACGAACGTTTTTATTATTTAACACTGTCTTGCCCTCCCCTGTCCTTGCAACTCTTCTTGCTTTACAGAATTCTGTATTCCAAGAAATATTTACTAACACAAGTAAACGCGTGCAAGAAACAAAAACGCACACATGCATTTGGTAGGGAGAAAGTTTGTCGGTGAAAGTACACACGCATCATTTCAAAGGGGGAAAGAATGAGCTTGTGTGTTTATGTGTTAGGGATTTTTAGACGGGTGAACATGATCCATAAGAAGAAGTTGTTTTGTTGTATATGAGGGAATGTTGCATTATTGGCTGTTTCTGGTGGCGATCGAGAGAGTAGAGCTATTGAAAGAAGGAAGACGTTGTGTTGGTCTGTTTGGCTCGATTAAATGGCTTCATAGGATGAGAGAGAAGTATCTCTCTCTCTCGTCTATCCTTCCTTCCAACCTTCCCCTTCCTTTCCTTTCTTCTAAACTTGTCGTTGTAATACAATAAACCAGAAATCGTTTCTCACAGATCTGCAATGCGCTCCTTCTCCATTCTTTATGTGGTGGTGCTAGTACTGCTAGTAGAGAAGAACCCTCTCTCTCTTCAGTGTAATAATACACATGTTATTTCCAATGTTCAATGTGTGCTCAATGGAGAATTTGTGTGCATGGTGGAACGAAAAATTACGCAGATCATCTCGTCAAATCTCTGTAGAGCAGAGAGAGATATATGTATACATTATATATAATACGTATCATGTATATATGTCTACAGTGGCAAGGACAGGGAGAGAGGCAAAGAAGGAACATTACCGTTTTATTATGATAAAGTTAAATGGAGGGGAAGAAAGGGCATATTTATAAAGAAGAGATTCACTTGAATCAACAAATCTCTAGGAAAACTTCACTTTTTCTTTTTCGTGTCTTCCTTTGTATAAAGTAGTATAAACTACTATAAACGCACACACACATCTCGATAAACTCTTGTCGAGGCACAAGCACGATTAGAAATGAGACTCTCTGCCTGCCTGTCTGTTCGTGGTGCACTTCAAATGACACGGTAAATAATCCACAAGCTGTTTCTGCTGCTGCTACTGCGGGCGGATGATAGGCAGAGTCATTTTTGTGGTGAAAGTTTAAGACGCAATCACTTGAAGAGCTCCGTATACAAACATACATAAGTATATATGTATTCATCTATATCTATATATAGGATGCATTTATATAGACACACACATATCTCTTTCTCTCTATTTAGTGTTCATTAGGGAAGCCGTACACATGAGATGATGTGGTTTGTTCAAGTGGATTGGCAATAAAGTTTCAACTTTTGATGGAGACAAGAGAGAGAGAGGAGCTGCTGAGAGTTATAAAACAGAAAACACTCTCTCGCTATCACAAGGGACGAAGCAAAAGAGACTCATGGTCGTTGGTGTGTACTCTGTGTACGTACGTAGTGTTGTGTGCAAGTGTGTATAGGGATTTAATTAGGAAGGAGTGGGTGCCACGCACCAACTAAATTCACGTTCCCGAGTCTGCTGCTGGTCGGTCATTTAAAGAGTCATGATAAGAACTTACGAGGGAGCAGAGCTGTATCTATATATATATGTAATATATATGTATGAATTCAATTGTTTAGTCTTTGGTCCGCGTCTTCTTCCGCTAACAAATCCAGCAGAAAGTTCTTTTGGTCACTGGTAGGGATTATGCACAAGCGACTCGTCACCGCCTCCACGGACTATCTTTTGTGCACTACTCACTCACCAACCATTAGGCAGCATAGCCTCACTCACAAAACTATTGTTAAATGATATTTAGCCGATTTGAACACGATAATGACTCGTGTGATCTACTGAACTCGCGTTTTCTCTCTCTAGTATTTGTGTGTGCAAGGCTGAATCATCTTCATACTTTGTGTAAATAGAGTGAGATTCTGTACATCATGCCCTTTGGCCTCATCATTTTCATCATTGAGATATCAATATATAGGCACACAACAACAGGAGCCCGTATATTCATCTACTTATAACGTGCTAGGGTAGTTTGTGTTTTAAAATGTCTCTTCAAATTAGAGCCACTTGGGTTTACTTAAATTACCTCGCATTGAAGAGTAATTAGTTTTCGTGGAATTGCCTAAAGAATAAAATGTGGGTTGATGAGAGAGTAATGAGACAAAAGGGAAATTTCATTATAAACTTTCGTCGTATGGAAGCATCAAAACCAGATAAAGCAAAGTTTATTCCTACACGCAAAACTCGCTCCTATTAAAATTGAAGAAAAGACAAGGACGAAGACGACTTACTCCTACTTCTCGCGACGATGGCTATCATTTGATTGCTTCAGATAGACTAAAGCAAACGAAATAGACTTAAACTCTTACACAAGAGAGAGAGAGAGAGACAGAGTGACATAATGTGGTTCCCAAATAGTTAATTAGCTTTATCAAAATAACCCCACACACGAAATATAGTCCACATGGGGCAATTCCATTCTTAGGCCAATCGACATATAAAATAGAGGTATAGGCCAATCTTGCACAATCCAGTGTGAAAATTATTAAGTTTGTGTCGAATTGGCACTCTTCACATTATCCTACGTTGTTCCTTTTCCTCTTCCCCTAAAAATGAACACACATTGTTCATTGTTGTACGGTGTGTGTGGGGAATCCCTGTCCAGAATATCAATGATATGATACTGTGGAGAAAGTGTAACGAGATAAATTCAGTACGATATTAGACTACAAAGAAACCGATGAACATCTGGTCTCCCTGCACTGAAACCCAAACTGAAAAGCAAAGCGGAGAAATGCTGAGCACACTAAACGAACAAGCAGATAACCCACAGAAATGTATTTATGTATGTAACATATTGTGTGTATTAATAGTTAGCTTGTGTACCACAATAATGTGAGTTCCGGTCTCTTATGTCCCTTCTCTCATGTCTCAATGTAATACTATATGTATATATAAATCCATTAAAGTATTATGAAGTGTAGCACTATTAAAGACGCGAAGACTACACTCGAAGAAGGAAGGACGTAATAATAATGACAATAATAACAAGGAATAAAAAAGGTAGGAGAAAGTTTTGAAGTGGTTTTTTCTAGAGAGTCATCTCATCATCGTTGTCTTCGCCGTCTTCCTTGCTTTCCATTTTACATATAGAAAAGATGAGAAATTCTTGGGACATTCCTCGTAGTATACAAAGTGAGATTCCTCTTCGCTTCGAGATATGCATCTCCTGTTGAAATAAAGTGAATCTCCAGGAGAGAGGTGAGTTGAGGAGGATTTTGCAGGAGAAAGTGAAGAGAGTACTTCATATGAGATGATGATGAAAGTTGGGTTCAGTTCGTGCAGGCACTCGTCGTCGATCTTCTCTCTCTCTCCGTTCTTACTACTCTATCAATGTACTTTACATATTTCTTCCCAGATCATATAAACCTTAACCTTTTGACATAAATCTTGTGAGGAGGAAAGTTGATGCTGCCTGAGCAAGCAGGCAAAGCATTATGGATGAAGGTGTAAAGTGTAAAACCATGATCCGTTTTATTCCAACCTGCCTTTGACATCATTTTACATACGCCTTCTCCTCCTACTAACGGCAGTATGCTCCCATGTATATCTATACTATATTGAAAAGTGGGGCGGGCTTTGACCAGCTTCTTCTCCTGAACGACACCCACCACAAATTAAGGAGTAGCACTACATAAAACCTAATGTTGCCGAAAATTATTCGCCCCAGGTTCCAGTACCCTGCGACTATTCCTTCGGGTTCTACACGGCCCTGAAAAGTTTCTGCATCCCTTAACGTGTTAACTGAATTTCTATCTTGGTCATTATTTGCCATACACAGAACTCCGAAGTTACTATACTCAACCCCCGGAAGTTATATCCACCACCCCTCCCCAGAAGTTACTATCCTCATCCTACCCCCATAAGTTACTATCCTCATCCTACCCCCATAAGTTACTATCCTCATC
>Ga0194135_10001265_pt1 | contig 14924 bp, 15 predicted proteins | sample LitLau_LLRF_2013_FD_134024 | JGI IMG/M metagenome (GOLD analysis project Ga0194135, IMG submission 134024) | Freshwater sediment microbial communities in response to fracking from North America - Little Laurel Run_MetaG_LLRF_2013 (version 2) | ecosystem: Environmental > Aquatic > Freshwater >...
AAACACCCATTCCAAAAGTTTTTATAGTTATCAAGTAGACATGCTTGACATATAAAGTACCATAATCAGGGGATGGATGAACAGACTTAATCCTGAGGTACTCACGAAATCGTGTTACGGCTGGATCTTCTTTTACATTCATTTCGAATCGTAGGAACGTGTTTGACCAGCTGATGATTCTGTTGTCTGTTGTATAACTTCGATTTATTTCTTCAATCAATTCTCTTCGATTGCAATTTGCAATTGATACAGACAGCGTAACTTCGAGTTTAACTGTAATTCAGATTGGACAATATGTATACTCTCTTTTATCTACAAATATAGTTGTAAAAGGATTTGTATTTATTTTCCAAATCAAACTGAGAAAGTTATATTGAGATAACGAATAAAATTGTTGCCATTGTCTGAATCTGAACCATGTGAGGACGGTTGAGACTACCTATATTAATTGAGTTGGATGAGATTCTGGACTGAAATGAAATACTCACTGGCAGCCTGGATATGCACCTCAAAACATTTTTAGTCGCAATGCCGTATTCGTTAATGTAATCATTACAACCAATCAATTACTGAACTAATTAGCTGGCCAGAACAAATTTTAATTTAATAATAAAACCTCTAACTGACAATCTTCGATTTCAAATTGCTGTTTATCCATTGCTAAAAAATATTCATAGAAATTATTCTCCTTTTTAAAGCAATATTATTAGGTGCAGTCATATGAAAAACAAATGAAGTTTTCGGGTTGTGAAACACACGCATTGTTCACATGTACACGTGTCCAAGAACAATGTCAGGATTAGCAATGCAGCAACGAAAGTTATCTGTTGCTGCTACTGACTCTACTTTTAACTCATATAAAGGTATTGTTCGTTTTGCTTTTGCAAACCAACCTTCGACCTGATGTTACAAATTGAAAATATATTTTTAACCCGGAGTTCTCGCCTAGTCTGATGCAATAATTTATAAAACAGCATAATATTATTGAATATCATTCTTCAAATTCAAACAGTCAAATACTCCATCTCTCTTATCATTATTACGCATTGTGTATGATCTAACTTTGAGATTACTTTTTAAGATAACTATTGTATTAACGATAATATAAAAATCGCGAGGGTTTTCCGTACTTTTTACACTCAAAATTGTTCATACTCTTCTTAATGGTTGGAAAAGTTTGCACTTTGCACCTATCTCCATTACAAAAGGTAGAGTAACAAAATTGAACAAATGCTATCAGCTTTACATTATGAGATTCGTACGGGACTGATGATACGAATCGAGACGAATAGAGATAGGGCTACACAAAGTAATCTCATAATCTGCCTTTGATGAACAATCTGCATAAAAACAAAGACAGACCAACTGGATTTTCATTCGTTAATCATCACTCGGGAAATTAGTAACTCAACTAACCTAATTTCATAAACCACGCTTCATCTTCGTATCCAGTGAACCCAATCGATTCAAAATATGAAGACATTTCTTACTTTGGTAGCTGTGTTAGCCTTTGCTGGAGTTTCCGAGCAGGTAATTTCAATAAAATAAATTTTTTAAACTGAATTTGTTCATACAATTCTTTACTAAAATTCTGAACCTAGGCAAAATTGAAGCTGAGCGTGTACTATGAAAGTCGTTGTCCAGATAGCCGACGGTTCATTATCAACCAACTTTACCCACTTTTGACTCAACTTGGAGGAGTTAACAACGACTACGTTCTTCCGGATTTCGTTCCTTATGGAAAGGCTAATGTAATAATTAATAATTGCTCGTGGTGTTTAATATATCTCGCATTACCTTAATTGTTGAACTCACATTAATTTTGGAATTTTCTTGGGGTATTTCTAGACAACCTTTGAAAATGGAAACTACTCCTTTGTGTGCCAACATGGACAGAACGAATGTCTCGGAAACATTCAGCATGCTTGTGCATTAGCAAAATTACCAAAGAACGAGTCTGCTGCTTTGATAAATTGCATGATGGACAACTTTGATGCTCCAAACGATGCCGAGATGTGCGCTACGCAATTGGGAATTGATTACACTCGTGTTGGAGAGTGTTACAATTCTTGGGAAGGCCCTACACTTAAAGCAGCTAATGGAATTCGAACACACGAACTCTCACCAACTCTTTACTATGTCCCCTGGATCACTTACGATGACGTCTGGACTGTTGAGGACATGCAAAACAGCGAACTCAATCTTCTTGGAGTCATTTGCCAGAAATTGGCTCCCAACGAGCGACCTTCATTGTGCGAACAATCAAACTAAGATTCACGATCTCTGAATTTTAAATCAGCTCGAATGTCTTTGCAATGAGACCTTTAATATTGGCCGTGTAATTAAATTACATTTCTGCGCCGCCAAGTCAGAATCTTTTGTTTGCATTTTGGCATTTTTTACAGAATTCATCATATTGGAATCATTTCATTACATTTTTATTTTCTGCACGAAAGAGTAGATGCGGTGCATTGATGCTCTTTCCCTGAGATTAATATATAGACAACTTACTCCACTAAGGAATGATATTCACTCCTACACCGAAAGAATCGAAGTTTAGATAAGGTTGACGATTTCATAACGTGCACATAACGTGAAAAAGGAGAGCAATGCAGGCACTGGCTTTTAGAGGAAATGCCAATGATTGAAGAGCAACGGTGTTCTTACTACGGGGCATGTTGAGCTGTTTTGAACGCGCGATATTCAACATTGATCAACATTCACGAGCCAAGTTTACAACGAAGTTTCTGTTGTTCCATTTCTATTCTTTAAATCGTGTTTTGAATTCGAAAACTTCGAAATTAAATAAATATTATTGACAATTGACAGTCACATAATAATAACATTAGACATTTTATATCATTAGATTTACTATTAGAGTTAATATTTAGCTGAGCTGAAGATGCTTTCCCTACAGCAGTACGAGTCTTCAGACGCTTCAGACGGATCTTCGTCACCTGCTTCGTCGTCCGACTCGAGCAGCGGCAGCGACTCAGAAGTTAAGTCGACGCCGACTGAAGTTAAAAAGAAAGGGAAGAAAGCAGCGTCCGCAACAGTTTCCTCAGAATCATCAGACGCTTCCAAGTTAAAGGAGGATGATTTACCTGACCACCTGAAACCATTGCCTAGTTCATCGTCAGGTATTTCCGTTGCGAGTCAAATGCAAGTCGTGGCTGCTCCTGATGTTGTTGTCAATGTGAGTAGTACCTATTAAAGTCTAGAGGAAAGGCAGTACTGGATTTTGTATCTGAACGAGGATATTAATTAAAAATATTTTGTAATTTTCAGAGGAGTTTAGATGCCAGACGGCACATAGATCCGCAATGCAAAGAACTTGCCTACAATCCTAAGTACGAAGAATTATTTGCACCAGTTCTGGGACCTGATAACCCGAACAAAACAGCCCAACAGAAAGCTCATAAAAATACTCTGTCTGGATTCGTTGAGAGGGCACACATGAATGATTTTAATTTTGAATCCCAGAGGAGAACATTTCACAGCTATGGTAAGAAAAATCCGTCTGAAGAGTCTTGAAAGCATAACATTAAGAATTACATGATTGATTATTAATTATGTTGACCGATTTTACGTTTTTAAGGTTACGCAATGGATCCTTCAGTTGACTTTTCTATGGGGGCAGTGCCTAAAGTGGTTGGAAGTGTCCCAGATGAGGCGAAAGAAAGTGAGCTGAAACTAAAGACTGTATTCGAAAGTATAAAAAAGAGGCCCAAGGATAACAGAAAACGAGAACGAAATGACAATCCTGATGACATTGAGGGATTTTTGGGTCCTTGGGGTGGATATGTAAATGAAGAACGAGTATCTAAGCCTAGTGAGGTATGTTGTGCCTGCTTTATACTTTATAGAAATGGAATGTTGAATTTGTGGATTCAGCCATTCACCTATGTATAAAAACTGAAAACCATGTTATTCCAATTGTTCAAACCATTCCTTTATCAATCATATTTTTACTTTGATTTCTCAGGAAGAAGCTGCTGAGCTTGAAAATATTCTAGCGAAACGGCAAAGAAGAGGAAAGAATGTGGACGACAAGCCACTCGAAGAGAAAAATATTTTGCACATCAAAAACCCTGTGGACTACCAAGGAAGATCCTTCATGCACCCTCCACAGGATGTCGGAGTCAACCTCAAATCAAAAGAGCCACCCAACAAATGTTTCATTCCAAAAAATCTCATTCATACGTACCAAGGGCACTCCAAAGGTGTGTCATCCATCAAATGGTTCCCACAAACGGCTCATTTGTTGCTCTCAGCTGGAATGGATGGGCGTGTCAAAGTAAGAAAACCTTGGATTGTGTTTTCAATAGTTAGCAGCTTGATGTTTACTGACAATTTGACTGTTCTTTATTTCTTCTGTAGCTTTGGGAAGTTTATAATGAAAGACGCTGTATCCAAACTTATATTGGCCATAAGCAAGCAGTTCGAGACATTTGTTTTGACAACACTGGGTCCAAGTTTTTGTCTGCTGGTATGTTGTGGAAGTGGATAATATAATGATAATACACTACTTCGTATTTTTTCGGTTATTGACACGCGTTCTTATTTTGTATAGGTTACGATAGATTCGTTAAATTGTGGGACACGGAGAAGGGAACTTGCATATCCAGATTTACCAACAGAAAAGTTGCATACTGTGTGAAATTTAATCCTGAAGAGGATAAACAACACCTGTTTGTAGCTGGAACTTCAGATAAAAAGATTGTCTGTGTAAGTTACGACAGCAGATGTAGATTGTGTTTTCCGTGTGTTTTTAGTTTTTAACGTATGTTCACGTTATATTTCAATTTGTTACAGTGGGATACAAGGTCGGGTGAGGTTGTTCAAGAGTACGACCGACATTTAGGGGCCGTCAACTCAATTACATTTGTCGACGAAAATCGACGATTTGTGTCCACTTCAGATGATAAATCTCTGCGAGTTTGGGAATGGTAAATTGAATTTATAGTACATCAATGAATCCAATTTGAAATTTTAATCATTATTCTATGTTAAAATCCTTTGCTGCTTGTAGGGATATTCCAGTAGATATGAAGTACATAGCAGATCCAACAATGCACAGCATGCCCGCTGTTGCGTTGTCTCCTAATCAAAAATGGCTGGCTTGCCAAAGCATGGACAACAAAGTTATGATATTCACCGCACTAAACAGATTTAAGTTACACCGGAAGAAAACCTTTAAAGGACACATGGTCGCTGGATACGCTTGTCAGCTAGATTTCTCCCCTGACATGAGGTTAGCTATTCTCTTATTATACTAAATGATTATACAATTACCGAAGTCAATCTAAAAAATACTAAATCTCAAACTTGTTTTGTCTACAACAGTTATCTCATTTCTGGTGATGCCGACGGCAAAGTATTTGTTTGGGATTGGAAGACAACACGAGTTTTTAGCAAGTGGAAGGCACACGATAACGTCTGCATTGGAGTCTTGTGGCATCCCCACGAGACATCGAAGATAATTTCCGCTGGATGGGATGGACTTATCAAACTCTGGGATTAAACTGTATCACTGTATGATTGTTCCTGTTTTCTGCTCCAGGAAGGTCTCCTCGAACCTAAATGAGACAAATGTATTTTTGAATTAGAAAGAAGCAATACAAGTTGTTTGTATGCCTCGCTAATTCTTGATCCGTCACTGTTAGGCATTATGATTCTTATTAGATTATTTTTATTTATATCACAATAAAAAATGAATTTAGGATAATTGATAAAATTGCACTGTGTCAGTATTCAGTATCATCATTATCATCAAGTCCTTTGCATTGTCGTGTATCTCATAGTCAACCATACATAGAGCAAGGCGGTATTACATAAGCGGGAAATTCAAGAGTTATCTCTTGTTGCTTTCATTTTGGCACCAAGCAGGCAAACGAAATCTAAACAACAACACGGTTTAAATCTTTAAATGCTTGGGTAAAAGAAATTTTAATTCATGACGAATTTGAAACTTCACCATTCGGAGACTCATAAGTCATAGCCGTTACTATTGCTATTATTGACAGCGTCTTAATTATTTAGCGTAGAGTAAATAGAGCAAGATGTCTTCTCCGAGCACATCGAAAAGTTCAAATTCAAAGAAAGATGCTCCTGTGGAAAAGGAAGTCGAGTTTCAAGAATTCTATACAGAGGTACAAACTATTTGTTTATAAATTCCGATTGCGTGATTCTGATAACGTTTCTAGCTGAAGCTTACGTTTGTGTGTCCTCATCTTTTTTTGTAGGTAAAACAAATCGAAAAGAGGGATTCGGTGCTCACCCCTAAACAACAGATTGATCGTCTCTTGAGACCAGGATCGACGTATCTTAACCTAAATCCGTTTGAAGTACTTCAAGTAGACCCTGACTCTACTATTGATGAGCTCAAGACAAAATATAAAAGACTATCCATTCTCGTTCATCCTGATAAAAACATGGATGATCGGGAAAGGGCACAAACTGCATTTGAAGGTACATTATGTTTTATTCTAAAATTCGAATTCATTTTTAATCGTTTTTATTATCGATAAATGAACTTGATTTATGGCTTTTCTTTACAGCTGTAAATAAGGCTTGGAAAACTTTAGAAAATGAAGAAACAAGAAAGAAGTGTATGGAAGTCATTGAAGAAGCTAAAGCTAGGACTGAAATAAATGTAAGAATTAGTAAGACAATCAAACGTGTGTGGATAAGAGGTATTATTGCAATGATTTGTTTTTAACTTTGCATTACTTTATTTTCTACAGGTAGCAGAGAAAAAGAAAAAGCTTAAAAAGGAAGGAAAATCCACAAAAGTGGATGAAGACGACCCTGAGAAGCTAAAACATGCCGTCTATGTTCTAACAATGAAGTTGTTTGCAGACATGGAAAGAAAGCGACGAGCACAGGAGACCCGGGACATGGAAGAGAGGAAACGCAAACGTGAAGAAGAATTGGAAGAGGCTGAAAAAGCACGACTAGAGAAAGAATGGCTTAAAAACTACGAAGTACGTAATATTAATAAGAATAAATTAGTTATTGATGCAAATAACAATAATTATTTTGCCCTTGATTGCAGGAATCCCGCGAAGGTAGAGTTGCCAGCTGGAAAAACTTCCAGACAGGAGCCGCAAAGCCAAAAGAAAAGGAAAAGGATAAAGAGAAACCACCGAAACCAGCTAAGAAAATTAAACTATTCAGACCCCCTAAGCACAAGGCAGAAACTAGATAAGCAATTGCAGTAGGAAATAGAAGAACACCAGTTACTGAATCTTAGCAGTGTTTATGTTAGTGATAACCTGAAGGTCTAATTTTGTGGTATTTAACGTACTCATTTTATGTTTAAGTTGAGTAGATAGTATTTAATTAATTTTAAAGTTATATCCATGTTCTCGTACAATGTGTGAAATGTAGGTTCTTTTCAATTTGGTGTTTGAGATTACTACGATTAATATATAGTATGACCTAACATGCATTACCCATGTGTATGCTCTTTGATGTCGTCACCTCTCGTCTACGGTATACCTGTTATTACATATTCCGATGAATTTAACTCGTTGAAAAGATTTCAAGTACCCGTAAAATCAATGGACCAATTCGGTTTAAAACTCGATGCGCTTAAGTGAGTATCTTAGAATATTTAACTGTTAGGAACTATTGAATATCATCAAATTAATGTATAACATTGTGCTGCGTATAGAAAGTACAATCTTTTAAAACGAAGAGTCAACCTATTAGTTACGGATTTCCTTACGTAAATGTGTCTGCAGCTCGTAATCTAACTAAACCTTGTTTTGATAAATATATGTTTTCTAGAACTATTATTTTTTTGTTATAATTGTAATATTATATAGTATCGTCGTAACCTTGTACGTTTCGAGTCACTATCATTTCATTGAATGCAACTTTCGTGAATCAACTGGAAATAAAGTTGAATAAAATTGTTGTTAATAACAAGCTATTTGGAAAAGTATGTGTATTTCTATTTAAAAACATTTTAAGAACTGCTGTACGCATTCATTGTTAGCTTATAAAATATATACTCAGCAGATTATAAGAAAATTAAGAATTCGAATCACTCTCGGAATGATCAATGCGTCCGCAGTCCGCATAGTATTTACAAACTCTTTCAATGTCAAATTAGTACCACTTTACACTTCAACAAATCTATTTATAGTAACCAAAGCAGAAGTATTTAATGACATGGTAGGAATAGAAATACTCGACGGTCTCATATTCCCGTTTCATAACCTATGAGTGTTGCAAGCAATGAAACTATAATAAGACTGCTCATGCGAAACTGTACAATTTCGAACGGCGATTGGAATGCTATCTCCTCTCTTCCAGATTTATTCCTATTCCTTATTTTATTTTTGATGACCTTCAGTCTGACAGTGAGTGGAATTAAAAGCCAAATTCTTGGCTTGGCGAAAATATTCATCGAACGAAGTCTCAACGAGCATCCTGTTAGTCTTGACTCTGAATCCTGAATCAATAAAGAATGAATGTCAATGATGCCAAAAACCATGATGTCCTTATAGTTCCTCCGTTTTTTTAAAGCTTATACTCACCCGGTATTGCTAGGAATAAGTATTTGAGCGATTTTACGGATTTTAGTAGTCATGTACGTGCAATTATTCTCACTCATTCAAGATACACACTTACACGTACATGCAGGCAGAAAGTGATTCAGTTTTTGAGACCAAATTGAATGAGAGATGGGAGAAATCAGAAATGACTTGAGACAACGATAAGTAGATCTTCGATATCTGCACTTGTGCGTGAATGTATTTCTCCTTCATTTTACCTTCAATTGTCCAGTTGTTCGGTAGGGTATAGTACCTTGTTCTATGCACACTTGCTGTAATAACATCGAGATTTGTACTACATACAAACCAGTTTTGTTCTCTATATTTGCATCCTTCCTTACATAAGTTTTCACTTTCTGTCAAAGTTTAACCTGAATATTTACATTAATTAAGCTTCGAAGAACACTGAAAGGAAAAACTTGAAAAAGATCTCACATTTTGCATTTTAACCTGAACGAGTATACATATTATCAACTTCAATCAATCTTAATAATCACTCACTCTAATTAATCCTGAGCCTATCAACAAAGCGCTAGAAAAACTCATTTACTCTTCTGCGAAGAATATTTGTTTATAACTTTGATGGCAAACGGAAATCATAAATTATAACTTCAATGGGACAGTCTAATAATGGTCTGCGTCTAAAACATAATGAATAATTACCATTGTGCTTACAAGTGGACTTGTGTAGTTAACAGTTAGCATTACAACTTACAAGTAATACTAGTTCGTAAATAGCGTCACGGATATTGCAAAAAACAAAGCTCAATGTGTGTTTGTGAAAAACAATCCTGCCTATCATGCCTACACATGCATTATTAGTTTTATTGCTATCAAACAGTGAAGATGACTCGATCTATTTAATTGTTTATGATAGTTAAGGAAATACATTCATTAGTTTTAGTTACGATTACTTCGAAGAAGATTGTGTCATTCAAAATTAACAATAACTCTCAGATTAAGTCCTCATATTGAGTTGAGAAGTACACAGACTTGCAAACACCAACTGTTGCAAAATGAGTATTAAGTGTGAGTCAAGTGCAAAAGTGTATCAAGTTACCTCGACTGAAGAGCAAATACCAGGTAGCAGCAGAACTACTTCAAGACAATGGACTCAGGTATGTGTAAACAATTGTTTTTAACCTTAATTTAGTTTCAAGTAATTGTAATGGTAGCATTTCTTTTATTTCCCAGACTCTTATAGCTTTGTCAATTTGCTACATCTGCATATCCGCTGGAAACCTTGTGGGATACACATCTTCCGCAATCCCATCCATACGAGAAGGAAATTCTTCTCCATTTTTGTCTCGAAAAGATCAAGTTCAAATCCAAAATGAAACGAATCTCCAACTTTCTCCACCAAACTTTGGATTTCTCATTCAAGATCCGAAGTTGAATCAGAATAGCAATATTTCCTCCAGTGAATTCAATAACTCCAAAACACGGTTAAATGAAAATGGGGAAACTTGCGAATTCGTTCATCTCACGGATAACCAAGCATCTTGGATCGGTAATTTTTTGCATTAATTATATTATGCCTGTATGATCACGTTTCGACAATGCTCATCTGTCGATGTCAGTAGTCCTATTATTTTGATTTCTCGTGTTTTTGTCTTTGCAGGTGGATTGGCTCCGTTGGGTGCATTCGTTGGATGCATCATCGCTACGATACCCATTCAATATTTCGGCCCCAAAGGAACAGTCTTGTTCTTTAGTGGACCAGTGTTTTTCATTTCATGGATACTTATGGCTTTTGCTCCAAGCTTGCAGTGGATCTATGTCAGCAGATTCATCGGTACGGATTTCCCATCAACTGACGTATTACGTTTCTGTTTAATGAATTGCATACACTTACTGCTGTAACTTACCGTGTTTTTTAGGCGGACTTGCAATGGGACTCACGTTTTCTGCTGTGCCAATCTACATAGTAGAGTCTGCATCTATAGAATTAAGAGGTCCGTTGGGGACTCTTCCACAGGTAGATAAAAATAATTTGTAATAACTTTATTTCCCTACTTACAATTAGTTAGTGTGATGTCTCCAAATCAATGAATACTGAACCTCTTTTACACCAGTTCATCTTCACTATTGGAGTCCTAGTAAGTTTTATTTGCGGAAGCTGCCTTGACTGGAGAATGACTGCGCTAACAAGTGCACTTATGGTCGTGCCAGCCTTCATTATCCTTCCATTTATTCCTGAGTCTCCTTCGTGGTTGATGTCAAAAAGTCGATTTCAAGAAGCGGAGTCAGCTTTCAAGAGAATTTACGGTAATGCCGAAGGAGCAATGCAATTCCAAAAGATGAAGGGACATCAAATGTGCTATGACATCAATAGGAACGATTCAGCAAGCACATCAAAAATTAGAGGCAGTCAGTCTAAATTCGTGAAACTAATTCGATCTCCCTCTGCTAGGATGAGTGCAATTGTTTCCATTTTCCTTTGCGTCTTCCAACAACTCACAGGCATAAATGGAGTCAATTTTTACACTGTAACAATTTTTAAAGCTGCCGAAGGGCCAAATTCAGTTCTTGACAAACACTCTTGTGCTGTAATTGTTGCATCTGTCTTTTGTTTTGCCAACTTGTGTAGTTATGTCTTGATTGAGAGACTTGGTAGGAAGTTTCTCCTTGTTTTATCCACAGTTCTGATTTCTTTAGCTGCGTTTTCGCTAGGATTATATTTCTACATTTTAGAATCTGGACATAGTCCGCAAGTTTTGATTTTTATGCCTTTGGCCTCGTTAATTACATTTGTATTGGCATTTTCAATCGGATATGGTCCACTGCTTTATGTTATTGTAGCAGAGATATCTCCAGCAGATATTAGGAGTCTCATAAGCCCTGTGGCTGTTGGAATAAATTGGCTATGTGTATTTCTTGTGGCCAAGACATTTCCAGGTTTAGTAAGTGAGCTAAATGCTCACGGAACATTTTGGATGTATGGTACATTTTCATTAATTTCTTTAGTGTTTACTTTGCTCTACGTTCCTGAAACTAAAGGGAAAAGTGAGCAGGAAATTAGAAGGTATTTTTGTAAGACCGAGAATTTCCGAGACGATTTAGATGTCTCAGAGCAGGAAACAGAATTGATGGCTTATAAACCGTGAACTACAGACGAGATAAGACTAAAAGTAATTTACAATTTGAATTAATGAGTGAAACTTAATGCTAGATAGTAAATGTGTCGATGTCTACAGCTGTACCGTATATTACTGAAGAATAACTGACTACGTGTGTTCAACTTTCAACAAGGGATAGCTGTAATCTTAATTGTTATTTATTCCTTCGTTTTGTACAATATTTTATACTTTTTATTACGGGCCAGTGTAGTAACAACAAGTGAGAAAAATCATACAATTAGGTTTCCTGTTACAGTGAATTAGGTGCAGTTTCACTTTACGTCCAGTGAAAAACTGATGCATCAATTGAATTGGAAATAAATCTTTAGATCGTTCAGTTTTTATTAACATCTTGGAATTTATTTTGACATTCAATTCTATCACAAAACAGCGATGCACATTTATAATCTTTCTAAAAGGTTTAAGATCATAAATTCTTAAATGTATGATAATAGTTTTAATAACATTAAACGCATATAAGACATTTTATATTTTATAATTACGGAAGGTGACATACATTCCTAAAACAATTTACACTTGTTTTCATTACAACTTGTAAAAAATTTGATTACATGTCAATCAATATAACATTTAACAGTCCTACCAATTAACTGTTTCGTTTCGCCATATTTTAATAAAAATCTCATGTAGTGTTCAAATAAATACTTTGTAACAAAAATGCAATTAATTGATTGATGCATGTTCTGACGTAAATTCAGTTTCTTAATTACGACGAGAAGACTGATCCTGATTCTGATATTTCCTGTTTGATTTTACTGACAATGAGAGGAATCAATAAAAAAGAATGACGCCAATTGCCATTCCATTACATAACATTTAAGCTTATTGATGTACAATTTGAATTTTATGTGATAGTTTTTAAACACATCGCTGTTTTGAACGCGAAAGCTCATATCTTTACTCAACTTCAACTTATTCTTGTAAGATGTGGACAAAAATATTTATTACAAGTAAACGTGTCTAGAATGAGGAATTTTTACCAGAAATATAAAAGGATAAACTGGTATGTAACTAATTTAACTGTCATGTATGCGTTTGTTTAAGTCTACCGAGAAGTTTCACTGATCAAAAAGCATTTATTTTTATAATGAAGTTTTGTTTGTAGAACAAACGGAACTGAATTATTATGAGTACGATGAAGAGTTTACATGAAAAACAGCAAATACTTACACACATCATATCAATTATGTATAATATATCACAGAACTGTAAGGAATAAATTAATAAGAGTATCAATAAAACATCTTAAGAATATATGTACTGTGTGCTTTCTTCAATCATAATGGGCATTGATTTATTATACAATATAGTTAATTGTTTTACTCTATTTATAGCAACTTATTTATTACTATTATATTAATATTATTAATAAAAGCTATGCTTAATGTAAATGTATTATGTAAGAACAATCAAAATATATAAAATATTCAAACCGGGTTGACAATAATTTTTGGTATGACATTTAAAGATTAAAGATACATTGTTGTGAGATATGAACTGTAATTTCAAAGTATCTGTAGCTTCTTCTCAGAGATATGACGTAAATATATGAAAGGTTTTTTAGTACTGGAGATAATCATCATCCTTGCCCTTGTGTGTATGGCGGTGGGGGTCCAGTTTAGGGTGTCATTCTTATTAGTCGTGGCTCAACAGAGTGTTTGTTACCTCAGAGATGGACAGCAAAGGACTTCTGTCCGATTTGATGATGGGTTCACGGCCACTGCTGGGGTGATTACAGAATGGCTGGGTACTATTTGTTGTGCCGCATGATGATATGAGTCTATGGCTGATCCCAAAGAGCTTTAAAACAAATTCAGTAAAGTCAGTTTTCTGTTGGAATTATGTTTTGGTACATTAAAATGTATGTATGTGAAGTGTAAGAGTGAAACTAAAAAAGCTAGAAATATTCTACGATAGATTTGTGCTTGGGAAACTGTGTCTCAGAGTGCAGAGTTTAATTGCAGATCTCTGAATCAGAGAAGTGCATAAGCATTCGGACAAGTACAAAAGAAAGCTTTGATATTAGTGGTAATTCAGAAAGATCAATAATAAAGCTTTGAGTTTCCCATAAAAGTTGAAGTATGTATGATATGAAAGATTTGGAACTTTTGGAAACAACAAAAACATAAAAAGCAGTTTTGCATCTGCAGCACTCACTGGTGGTGAGAGTGTGAGGGGTGCCATACCTCCTCAGCTCCCGAGTACCCTTGAAGGTAAAGACTTTTGGCTGTGACTGCCGACGCTGACTCCACTTCAGCGGAAGAAGTCGTGTTGGGTGGATCGACAGTGGAAATGACTCCACTTAGTGACTTGAGAGGATCTAAAATGGATGAGTACTTTTTCTCATAAGACTGCGGTTGAATTATGGAGGCTGCCGAAGAAGAGTTGCTATTTTGTCTCCCTGAAGACTGATGCGCCCACATTAGTACAGTCTGTCTTGGCAATTGGCATGTGTCAGTTGAAGCGGATGTGCCATTAGTATAATGAGAGAGGTAATCTGACGAAGATGATGATGATTTGAGTTCTGACGGTTTCTTGTCGACGATCGAGCTATGTTGCTGATGATGATGATTTAAGGAGGAGTAGTTTGGTTTGTACTCGGTGGTACAATTATTCGCAGCCGAGTTGGAAGTGTCATAAAGACATCCCCAAGTTGTGGCTGCTGCGGTATTGTAATCAGGGTAATAAGGTCGATATTGAAACAAGGAGTTTTCTAAGTATCTATTTTCAAAGTTGGGATGATAAAAGTTTTGCTGGGGAGCGTAGTCTGTAGCAGGATGCGAGTAGTTGTAGTTGATCATGTTGCAATTGTACGGAGGTGTGGCTGTTGCTGAATAAGTAACTGCAGCAGCAGCCGCTGCGGCTGCTGCGGCTTGGTGAATTTGAAGCGCTGATGATGAGTCTGTTGGGTGTGCTGGGATGTGTGGATGATGAGGATAGTCGGGCTGAACCACAGATGATAATTTTCTTTTGGATCTGCAATTTGACAAACATACAAATTGATTTTTTGAGTTATATAAAGCATTCCGACTCTCTCTAAGAGTCAAGACTAGAAGCAAAGTAGCGTAAAACAAGCACTAAATTACCTGCAAGAAGCTAAGAAATCTCTCAGTTGAGTTTTATACCTCCTAGTTTTGGGTGTGGCGTTCGTCGGGGTGATATTTGGTGTGGATGACTGAGATGAGATTGTGTCTTGATCTGAGAAGTAGGAATTGGT
>Ga0194135_10001266_pt1 | contig 14918 bp, 17 predicted proteins | sample LitLau_LLRF_2013_FD_134024 | JGI IMG/M metagenome (GOLD analysis project Ga0194135, IMG submission 134024) | Freshwater sediment microbial communities in response to fracking from North America - Little Laurel Run_MetaG_LLRF_2013 (version 2) | ecosystem: Environmental > Aquatic > Freshwater >...
GAACTCAAACAATTCAATTTGCCATTCCTAGACTATAATGCGCGTGTGTGAAATCCTAGTCATTGGGACTAACAAATCGAAAGAATGTAGATGTGGGTGATGTTGTGCAAAGTGTAACAGGAACTTACATTTTTATGCATGGCTTATATGTTTGACCGTTCTGTGACAGTGTCCTTATGCTAAGAGATTTTATTGTATTATCATGGAAGTTTTGATGTACATATTATGGGATGATTTGTTAAGTTTTAGTGTTGTAAGATCAGTGGGGCGTTTTCCAGTAGTATGCATGCAAGTATGCAACATTCGAATATGTTGTCTCAACTCATTTGTCTCTATTTGTTTATATTATTATTTTGTTCACGTTTTACGTTATTAAAACATTTAAAGCTTTTTGAATCAAATTTTATCCGTTATTGTTTCTTGGATATTAAAATACTAATTGTTTACTCATTTGCTTGTGATGCAGCATGATTAAATTTATACATGGACTGTGTGTTTGTGAATGTTTCACATTTTTCTGTCTCATTGAAAGATTTAATGAAACTCAATGCGTCAGGATGTTGTAACATTATTAGGATGGAGGAAACTGGAGCAACACAAATAACTCCCTTCAAGCGTTAGCACTTTCACCCCGATCTGAAACTCCAGAAACGAGAGTAAGTTTGAGTACAACAACATTTGTTTTCTCCGTAACAATGTCAAATAAAATTTAAAAAAATCTAGAGAGGTAGCAGAAGTCCGGGTACCACGCCCAGAGACTCACCGAGACCGTCTAGAAGAGACCGCTTAGTAGGAAATGGTACTTCCAATCATTTAGGAAATGGAGGGGATTTCGACACGAAGTCTAAAGGGGGTAGTCGATTAGCTGCAGAAGGAATCGCCTTGGATGCGTTCGTTATTGGGGCTGAGTCAAGTACAAACACTAGTGGCATTGGGTCGAGTGCTAGCTCGAGTTCCTCTGGGAGTGGAGGAACCGTTGCAATTGGTCCTGGCTCATCTTCTCTGTTGAATAATCGCGAAGTTTGTCCACCTCCCCCACCGTTGCCTCCCCGAAAAGCATCTCCTTCTCGACATCCTTCTCCAATGGCTCATCCAGAGACACATCATCACAGCAATCACAATAGGTTTGTTCTTTGCTTCTGATTATTCATTTTGAAATAAGTCTGAATGGTCTACCTACATGATTAACACATTCTCAGATCCAGACACAGGGAAGCGGCAGGTCCGTCTCCACATAATGTTGCTCCAAAAGTACTACCCAGGCCAAATCCAGATCAAATGGCTACTATTCTCCCAAAAACTTCAAACTATCCCCCGTTGCTAGTGGACCTGGATTTGCCTTCAACCGTGAGCTCTAACTCTACTGGAGTGCTTGCTAGTGGTAACTGACAGCATCCTTTTATGAATTTTAAGAACTTACAGCCTACAGCGTGTTTTGAAGAATAAATTATATTTGAATCATAGGAGGTGCAGTTGAAAATGGATATGACGTCCCGAAGACTTCAAGTGTCGCAATATCTTCTCTAACAAGTAACAATTTTGTCACCCAAGCCCAAACTGGCTGTTCTTCTGTACTAATTGGGAGTAACGGAGGAAATCGGCAAACAACTATCATGTCCCAGCAACAATCGACACCCCCCGCAATACAACAACACCCTCTTCAATCATCTGCCTCTTCTGGAGGCGTAGGGCCTCCCCGACTTGGGATAGTGAATCATCACCAATCGCACCTTCATTCTTCTCAAATTAGACATCAGTCCTGCCCATCGTTGCATAATTCTCATGCACTTCATTTACTTTCTGCTCCTAAGTCTTGTCCAACTTCAGCTGCTGTGAGTCCAAACTCTAGTCATCAACTCTTGCTGCCTCTAAATACCTCTTCATCCACACCTGCCGTCCTTGCCAAATCGTCAAATAAATCTTTGTTGCTGCAACCTTCGCCAAGACTCCACTCCCTTCACCCTCAGCGAGAAGGAAAAGACTTGAGAACACCGTCGTCCTCCTTCTCAACTAGAGTTGTAGTTGGAGCCAAAGGAGGGAAGGAAACTGGAGGAAGCAACAGCAGTAGCAATAGTGGAGGAATAAGACCCACTGGAAAACCTTTAATGCCCATACCTACTCCGATTGCCTCGGAAGGACCCAATTATGAAAATGCAATGGTTGCTGTTGCCCATTTGGAACGAATGAGAGAGATGGAACAAGGTGGAGGAGAACCGACACCTTATGAGAACTTAAATATGGACCACATCTCGAGACTGACTGCAGAAGGTTTTGCCCAAGACTTAGTCATAAGGGCATTAGGAATTACTAGAAACGATGTGGAAATGGCTCGAGATATTCTCACAGAGTTTGCAACTACCAGAGGATCCTCCTAGTCTACAATTTTAATTCTAGTCGAACAGAGAGTAATAGCCAAGCGAATAATAGCCGGAATGATGTTAAATAATGGTTGTTTCCTTTGAATATTCTTCCGCAGCAAGTTTTAGTCATTACATATAGGCTTAGTTTAACAATCAAGTGTTCATTACTTATCCCTATTTAAAACATAGCTGCATTACTGAATATACTGTAACTCTGTACCTTTCACGCAAACAACTTAGTTTTATTAAGGTTGCAAACTATGTCCCTCAATCTAATAGCACTGTATACTTGAACAGAAAATAATTTTGCAATGCAATATTTTAAATATGTAAAAACGAAAGAAGGCAAAGGTAGACACTGTGAACGGGCATGCTTATTAATGGCTGAGAGTCCTCGTCGAGTCCTCAGCATGGACAAGGAATTACATGCAAGTAGCCAGTAGTGTATATGAAAGTAAAAGACTGATAATGAAATTAAAGTATTTTTTCTATTTAACAACGAATACTTGGTTAGCATTGCAAGTTGAACTGCACGATGAAGATTATAAGCCAACAAAGTAATAATTTGTGAAGATAATTTATAATTTATTCGGAGAGAATATTACCTGGAGAATTCGTTCATTTTTATTTATTTCAACTGTTGATGCCAGCACCGTTAAACCTTATCCTAACTATATATTTAATAACCTAGACACTAGTAGTTGGTATCATAAGAAACAGCTTGCCAATTGCCAGCAGCAGTATACAACTTTCGACTGTACACTTAGCACACATACAAATAATATTCTGGCAATTTAAATCCATATTTTGAGACATCTTGTTGAATCTTTTATCGTAATGACACTTCATACATGTGAACTAATAATAATGATATATATATATATATTCTTGTGACATTACCTCACACTATTTGTCTTGTGCAGTCAGCATTGAAAACACGAAATGACAATTTTCAATTTATCTGAATCTTCCTACTTAGCCTGTCGTCACTTTTTCAAGAAGATTTATCGAAATTCGATGGCGTCTCTTGCTCTTTTCAACGATTTTCTCTGAACATTTAGAATATATATATAGTAATTGTTCTTAAACTTTATTGCGTGTGCTCTGTGCGATATGCGATACAGAGAATAACTTATTGATGTTGTATATTCTGACCAATAATCGCAATCAAGACTTCCAACATGATTTCTTTCGCTTATAAATTTGAATTTTAACCCTTGATAATCGGGATCACTGTTTTGTTTAGTTTGATAGTGCACGACTGAAACTTAGACACGACACGCCCTTTTAGAACTACTTGTATCTTTTTCTGAAAATTCTGTAGCATCTCTTATATCAAAATTAAGCCACTTTTAAAAATATTCTTGGTATGTTTGAATCACTGCATTATAAGACTTCTTAAACCAGAATAAAAACGTAATCTACTTGAGATCTATGTGGTTTGATTAAAATAATTTTTTCTTTCAAACTCCGTGGATCAACAATTTATTCTAGGACGACCAGATTGCTGCAAACGCATCTCGGATTAAAAACTCGGTTCCAGGTACGAAATTACAAATTCATCTTTTTGCTGCCACTCTTGAACTTGAGATGATCCGAAGCAAAGCCTTTTCGTTTTAAGCTTTCTCCCAATTTTGACAACAAATGCTTTAGCATCCAATCTGACTTGTTTCCAATCAAAGTACATTCGAAATGTGAGGAAATAAAAAATTTCCAAAAGACTGAGAGCACTGAAACCAAGACACAGTCCCAGCAGTCCGCCAGTAGAAGCTGAATTAATAAAATGGCATCACTTTAAAAGTTTAATTGACCAATATAAGCCAATACTATTATAGGATGGGGCACACTGAGAATTAACATTTTTATTGACCCAAACTTACATAACAGTTCAATGGGTCCGTAAAGCTGTGTTCTTAACTTGGCATACGTCGAGTCCCCACTGAAATAGAAGCTGAGAATTGTCACGTTGTCTTTTGCCCTGCAAAAATAAGTTATCTTATAGGTTAGCTTCGCTTGCAGCTATATTTAACGACTGGTGCAAAGTGTCAAGACAAGACAATTACAAAGGTTCTTACCAAGGCGCTACCTTTCCATCTGGAGTTCTCCATAATGTCACGTCACTTCTTAATGGTAAATAGCTGGCAGAATTAGAATATTGTATGTCTGTACACGAAGGAAGACACATTTTGCAAGCAGCCCGTACCCCTTCTTGAACAATTGTTCCTGTAACACGAAAGAGTAGAGTGAAATCTTTTTACTTTATGATTCGATTTGTGTCAGACTTACTCCATGTATCCTCAGCACATTTGATTACTTCAGGACCGCAAACTTCCATAGATGAATTGCCTAACAAATGAATTCATTGTAATGAGCAAGTTAGCATGAGAGAAACAAATCAGAGAGTTCATTACGTGGCATGAAATGAAAAATGCAGCCACACTCATTGAAAGTCAAGTTTGCAAGACACTCGTCTTCGCAATTTGACATAGTGTAATATTTGTAAAACTGCAATGGATATTCGTTTCCGAAATAACAGTTGCGGGCCTTTGGCTTGAATCCGGATATTTCTTTAGCTGCAAGTCTGGAGAACAAAATCATTCAAAAGTCTGGTGGGCAGTTAGGGCTATTTAACAAGTTTTGCTTACGTTATGTCAGCTTTGAGTTGGAGGAAAGTTTCAAAGCTTGGATAAATGGCTATTGAATCGTAGGACATCCTTGGAAATTGAAGAGGAGAATGGGCTAAAGCCTATCCACGTAAATATGAAAACATTCAAAGACATTCCTAAAGATTATTAACACCTATAGGAATGCCAAAAACGAATAATTCAGTACCATGAATCCAGCTGAATCCAAATTAGCACAGAAATATGAATTCAAGTTAGGATTTAAGACGATTGACAACCCAGAGGCTTTTCCAGGCCGGTTTTGCCTACGTGGAAACTTCGGAGTCCCCTGACTTCCACTGCTTGCAAATTCATCGGGAAGAATCAACTTGTCTGTGTCCAAGTTCAATTCTTCCCAAGCAACATTATCAGACTCAAAGAGGGCTTCTCCAGTTCCACTTCTGGCATAAAGATAACCGTAGAGCTCCATTAACATTTCTAATTTGAAGCCAACTACTACTTAACTTACGATTTCTGCGTTGAAAGAAGTAAGCTTGCCGGTAGCATGTTAAATGAACCTAATTAAAATTACACAATTAGTAAATGCGTATTATTAATAGTTGCATGCCTTAAATTCCTCAAATTGTTTGAGTGACCAAGAGCTTACAGCATCGACCAAAGTCAGTCACAATACTTTGAATGATACGCTTACAATTCTGCCTTTCCCCATTCCACAAACACAGTAAGATCATTGTGTGACAGTCGTCTGTTACCTAAACAGAGCAAAACGAGATGAAATTCCAAATAAACTATAAATTAGAGGGACAACTTATTTCCACGTTGTATTACTTCCATTATGAATTCCGATATAGACTGGCTTTGATTTCCAAATCCAAACTTGTCCTTGTAAGAAAACACTTTCTCCCGCACATCTTCAGGGAGCTTCCCTTGATTTCCTACGTATTCATATACTTCAGAAATGGACTTGGACCCCTGACATATCTGCTCGATCATGTAGAGCTTATGAAAAGCAGCAAAATCAGAATCATTTTTTCTTGCCCTCCTGTTGCATTGGGATTATTTACGTAAATTCCTGATTCTTTATGGAAATTAAGATTAGTTTATACAATATAAATGATCATACTCAATCAGCTTTTCTGCTTTCTTCTTGTCCACAGCATTAGCACTGCAAATCGTGATGGCAGGGAAAGAAATCAGCCGGACAGGAGTTTCGACAGGCTTGAAAATAGTTATGATGGGAGTATCTTTGTACTTCTTCCAACTGTTAAACAAAACGACATTTACACTGATAGCGAAGAACACTTCCGCCGTCATTTAACTTTGTGTTAATTACACTAAATGAATAGAAACCGCAGCTAGAATGACGGAGATGCAGAAAGCTACAGCCCAGAAAATCCTGCGTGTGTGGGGAAACATATTATTTAGCTATTTGAATTGATGAATTAATTTAAGCGTACCAATTACCTCTCTATAGGGTGCCTTTTTGGTTGACCAATGAATTTCAGCCCATGAAGACTACTCTCTTGAAAAAATTGAAGGGGCAACGCTAATTTTTTCGAAACATACTGACTGGAAATTAACTTGTTTGCGTAGGAACTTTTCATTGTTGGTCCAGTCCAGTTATTATTATCTCCAGCTTTACTTCGGGGTCTGACAAAGTCATACAAAGGAACAGGAATCATAGTGATGCCGTTGTCGACAGCTATGAAGTATGGCAATTTTCGAATTAAAGCAAGTCTCTGCGCTTGAAAATCGTTAAACAATTTTGCATATCAACTTTAATTGTAAATTGAACTGTTAACTAGCTCATATCTTTTTAAAGAATGAAAGTTCGAAGTATTAAGTCCTATACAAGCCCATCCTGATATTCGTTAAGAAACTCAATTAATGTATGGCTTGGAACTTCAAAGAAATTGTGTACTTACTGATAATTGAAAGTTATACACACATTTTAATAAATACGTATCACCTGTCAATCCATCAAGTAGTTTTTATGCAGTCACTTCGTGAGCGAGCGTGATGTTAAAAAGTCCTAGAAATGTCATATGTAGTGATTAAAACTGTCTCACATAATTTAGGACATTCTCTAACGAATCCATTTATCAAATAAGGTTAATTTAATTAAATCTAGCAATGTGTGCAATTTAGTCAGGATGTTTCAATGATTTACTGTAACAGCTTTTAATATTAATTATTCACAATAATGCCCGTACTCTTTGAGAATGCAGAATCTACAGCCGATTGTGGAATCGAAAGCAAGCAATCTAAAGTATACTCAACCATGATCCAATAATAAGTAGACTTGGTTGAGTTTTTAAGCAAATACAAATTGAAGCCTCCTATCCCAGCATAAAATCCCGCAGGTCTGATGCTTTTAATCTTCTTCAAGATGTATTTAGTGTGTTTCGGTGAGTTAGAATGTCTAACTGTATAGCTCCAGGTTTGCGTAATCGCTTTTGTAGTCTCATATGCCATAGTACCCTCTGGTAAAAGTGTGTGAGCCAGCAAAGGAACAATTGCAGCGACAACTGGATAAAACAGGAACATTGGCATCGGAATGATCCCATACATCCTCAGACTTGCGAAATTGAAAGTAATGGAGACTAGTAGTCCAAGACTCATGATTCCTATTGCAGCTGGGGACACAAGTCCATGTAGTATCGAGATGATCAGTTGCAGCCGACAGTACAGGCTATGATGGCGTTTTAGTGTTGCTGTGTTATCCACGAGAGTTGCTGATTCCAGAAGAATTGAAATGCAATAAATTATGATTTTTAGGCCAAGAATAAAATTCAAGAATATTGTGAGGAAAACTCGAACTCCTCCTAAGAATCCAGCTGCAGCACAAAATCCTCTAAGGCAAAGTAGGATCAATCCTACCGGAGATGAATTCGGAGTGTCAATGAAGTAAAGCTGGACGTGGTACAGTGGATCAACCTTTGCAACACCGAAGATAGGCATGAGTACCGAAAGGCTTGCAAATGAAAGTGTTAAGCCGTTCATGAAAACGCCAATTAAGTCTACAGCTGGTGAAAATCTCGGCTTCGCAAGTTCTATGAGATTTTAAAACAATTCTCTGATTATATGAATTAATTGAAACTCGAAATACTACTAACTGTATAACTAGAAGTTCACCTTCTTCAAAGAGGTCGTCTAATTTAGCCAGTTGATTGAATACAAATGCAGTTTCATCTTTCAGACTAATGATACTTAGTGAGATAAGAGAGCTGAATATGAGGCGATAATGCAAGTGCAGAGAGAGCATAAGATTTCAAACGTAGCAAAATAAGCTGCAGGAGAAACTATTTGGCGAATCAGTACAAACACTGGGATCAAAACTCCTTGCCAGACTATCAGAAATGCTTCTAAGGCAAAGAAAATAATCCAATCCTTCTTTGAAAATGAAGACAGATATTTTTGTTGCGGACGATCCCAACGGAATGGGAACTTCCAAAGTGTCCTGTGAAACATCACGTACATGAGATCCAGACTTGTCGACATGATCTCAGACTTGTCGACATGATCACTACGAGTTCAAAGTGGAACTGCCGCAGGATAAAAAATGCAATGTTAATTTATTCTTTATGGAGCTTTTGTTTTTATTGGGAAATATTTGTTCGAGTTAATAAACCAAGTAATGTATTTGAATATTTTGAATCGTAAGTCCAAGGCTGTCATGCTTGACCATTTTTTGGTTGTGAATTATAAACGAGATTAAATTAAGCAAGTAACAATATTAGAGAAATTGCTTAAAAATTCCGAATGCTTTTAGGTTATAAGCTTAAGAAGTTCATAGAGTTGCATTTATTATTGCTAAGCTATCCCAATAAGACTTAAAAATTCATGAGATTCTGACAAGCTTCTGATTTAACAAGTTAACATTGGATTTCCTATGTTGACGCCAGTCAACAACCATTTTGTCATACGAAATATCTTCAATGATGACTACAATGCTAACTATTGCGAAAATCTCCATCTAGAATCGCCAATCAGGACAGATGAAGTGAATGGAGCAGCAGGTCTTCTGACATCACGAGTCGCAGATTTCCACTTTCCCAATTTACTTTTTAGAGTCAATCCATATTGTTTCATCGCTTCCACAACTACTTGCGCAAAGCTGTTTGTTTTAGTGATAACTTTGAAAGTTACAAAGTAAACCCGAAATGTGAGAAAGTAAAGTATTTCAAGGAGACTCAAAATACTGAAGCCTAAGCAGAGACTCAATAGTCCGCCTATGCTCGCTGTGTAAATTCACAACTTCAGAATAATTGAAAGCTACTATTAAACTACTCTAGAACTCTTAAATTATTGACTTACAGATGAGTTCGATGGGTCCATATAATTTGGTTCGTACCTTCGGATAGGTCGCGTCTCCACTGAAGTATATGCTGATTATAGAAATGTTCTCCTTTGACCTACGAACATTTTGCTTAGAAAATCGCACATTATTATTGCAAATGATAGTGGTATGTGCTTGCTAGTAAGGCTAAAAATACCACGGAGGTTTGGTTCCGTTTTGAAGTACCCAAAGATCCACGTCGTTTCTTATAGGCAAGTAAGTTATGGACGGCTCATAATTTATCTCAGTACAGGTTGGTAAACAGACGGGGCACATTTTACCACTTCCAAGTCTGGCGACTTTCTCTGGAAATACATATTTATATTTTCAAAAGCATGCAAAGCGCGGATATGTACTTGCAATTCTGAAATATATACTTGTAACATGTTCTATGCAGCTGAGACTATCAGGGCCACACACTTCCATCGTTTGATTTCCTAATAAGACATAAAAAGACGGCAAAGTCGTGTTTGATTACGTCATGACCAACAGGAATTAAAGGACATACGTGGCATAAAATGATGTACACAATGGCAGCTAGTGTAAGTTAGATTAGCAACACATTCATCTTCGCAGTTAGACATTGTGTAGAACTTGTAGAACTGAAGGGAGAATTCATTTCCAAAATAACAGTTCCTGTCCTGAGCTTTGTATCCAGAAATTTCATAGGAAGCCAAGCTACAATGAGGCTACATGAGTAAACCGATAAAACTTTTAAAGATTTCTAGCTTGCGCTTACGTAACATCAGCCTGCAGTTGGAGAAAGTTTTCAAATCCAGGAAAAATAGCGATTGGCCTGCCTACCATCCGTGGAAATTGGAGAGGCGAGTGTGGTAGCACCTATATGGTTCACATAAGTTCTAAAACGTTACCCCTCTTCATATAACAAGTTTTTAAATAAATAATTCGTACCATAAAACCAGCCGAGTCAAGATTTGCACAGTAATAAGAATCTAACTTGGGATTTACTGCTATCGTGAATCCAGAAGCTTTCCCTGGACGCTTTTGCCTTCTTGGGAATTTTGGTGGACGTCTCTTGCCATCTTCATCAAAGATCTTTGGTAGAATCATCGTGTCACTATTCATCTCCAATTCAGACCAACCTGACTCCGGTGAAGACTCTCCGACTCTATGCAGTGTTCTCATAAAATTACTTACCATTTCACACTAACTGTAAAATTAATAGCCTCACTTGTAATTACTGTTGTGGTTAAGCAGCAAATCACTTGGGATCATGTTGAATGAACCTTTCAAAACACCACGACCAATAAATCTCTTAATAATAATGATATACAATAAGAAAAACGTACACCTGTGTCCTCACTATTTTAACTTACAGCATCTTCCGAAATCAGACACGACACTTTGAAAAATATTGCTGCAATTTTGTTTCTGACCATTCCATAGACAAAGAATTATCATCTCGTCACAATCGTCTGTAACCTGTGTAGCATAAACGAACTCTTATTGACATAAACTATGAATGAAGCTTGACGTAGTATTTATGAGTCTGCAAGCTTTTAAGGCTATCATTCATATCAAACTTTGTTACTTCGAGTAAAAATTCAGGAATGGATTGGTTATTATTTCGGAATCCATACGACTCCTTGTACTTCAAGATCTTATTTCTCGTTTCTTTAGGTAGTTTTTCTGTATTTCCTATGAAATTGAACTGCTCTGAAACCATCTTTGTAGAAGAACATATTTGGTCCACCATAAACAGTTTATGCAGCAAAGCTTCTTGAGGATTGGGCTCATTGGATTTTCTAAGACACGATGAACAAATATGAAGAAGCTTTGAAAATTATGTCATAAGTTATCTGATGCAAATATCGATGAGCGTACTTGATCAACTCTTCGACTTTTTCACGCAAGATATTATTGGAATTGCAAATCGTAACGGCTGGAAATGAGATGAGTCGAACTGGAGTTTCCTCCGGTTTGAATACAGTTATTACTGGTGTGTCAGTGTATTTCTTCCATACTTGTCGAATAGATACAACTGCTAAAATTACAGCGATACCAAATGCAGTTCCCCAAAATATTCTATTAAAGTTGAAGTAACGTAATGTATTATAATAGGTAGTCAATTATTAAAGAACTTACTGCCTAGTTAATTTAAGTAATAATTACCGTTCTACCAACCGCTTTCCCCGTTGCCCAATAAATTTGAGACCATGAAGACTGCTTTCTTTACAAAACTGAACGAGCAAAGATTCTTGTTCCTCGTCGTCTAAAGCCTTGATTAGACCCAAGTTCCAATTTTTGTACATGTTCGTACGGTAATCTGAGTTTGAGGCAGAATTCTGAGTCCAACACGAAAAGAGTTGACTTATAAATGACAAAAGTTGGTTTGCTGCTTTCTTGGGTCCCTACTTCATGCAACGGCCGGCGTTTCTTGTGAACATATGAAGCAATGGAATTGTGCGAAAAGTGGTGTGGCAAATTGATGGTATGCTGATGATAAGACTGATGAAACTGATAATGATGAAGCACTCGATTCTATGCGAAGTACATTTTAATTAAAGACAAGAAATAATGAAGCCTTTTAGTTTAGACATCACATAATCAAGCAAAGAGAAAATAATGGCTTATCGAAAACTACATTATATGATAACTATATTTTGTAAAAAACGGAATAATTCGATCTAACATGTTATGTGGAGTGATTATAAGCGACACATTAATTAAGCCATTTCATTGAATCACGTCGTCTTACTAACAATAGGTCAGTCTGTAATGAAACAGATGAGTGGCATATGCTCTCCTGCCTTTTAAAGTTGACTGCTCGTTATCCTTCAATGACGAACAAGAGTAAAAATACTGCAGCAAGAAGAGCTGTTCCAATAATATCTCCCAAAGCTGTCAAGTAGGGAATTGCAGAATTATCCGGGTCGATTTTTCGTAGCCAGAGGAAATTAATCAGTACCTCAGCTATGTAGAGTAATAGGAATACCTAAAGAAGAGGGAAGACTCAGGTTGATTAAAGGAACTAAAAGCCGTACGTATCCAATAAGAAGAGTATACATTACTTGAATTAAAGCTGCCATGAGGTACAACATGACAAACGTAAAGGATATTGTATGTCCTTGTCCATCTCGCAAAAAAGTGATAGCTAAAACAAATATCAATTGTCCTGGGATGACCATCAAGAGAAGAGCTCTGGCAGTTCGGGAATGCTCACCTGAATAAATGGAAACACTAAATATTACACGAAATTGCGTGATAGTTTTCCTCACTTGACTTGATTAGTTTGACGAACCGGAAGAAAATGTGCCTAATGGAGAGCGACATATTCTTTCAGTTCCATGTGGTAAAATGCCGAGTCCTGTCTCTTGGTGGAAAGCTGTAGAAATTCGACTTGCTTGAACTGCAACGAGGTTGCCTCCCACTCCATTCACGACAGGTTGAAAAACGGCTATTCCCGAGAAGTGAATTATGGCAATGTCGAAAATGAGGCCTCCCGAGCTAAAGGATATGAGACTTCCTTGATAAAGTGTCGAAAGAAGGATAAATCTTAAAATCTTTGAGCTTTACCTGCTGATAACCATTGCACTTAACACAGGAATCCATCCTGTGCGTAGAACTTTACGTGTGAGTGAGTTTGTACGAGCTAGTAGGACTAGTAAAGGCATGGAAAGTATTGTAATGGCTAGTATGGTAGGGCAAATCCATTTGTTATATTCTACGGATAAAAATAATGCAATAAAATTGAAACGGTTAAGCTCAAAAGGCTTAAAACCTGCAACTGATATTATTATAATTATTACCTATGCGAGTGAATAAGAAGTCCGAAATACACGCTAACAATGATAACGTCGTCAGATCTCCCAGACTGGCTGCGATGGGAGTGGCTACATTGTCAGGGTTAATGTTTAGTCGTCTTGATAGTACGATAACTATCATTGTTAGCAAACCTATATAGTTCCAGAATTGTTAAGTTGAATAACTTGTCCAAATTACAATTCCATGTAGGCCAATCAAAAGTATAATATACCTAAGGCGAAGCTGGCTATTGATGCTGTAAGAACTCCACTGGAACAGAGCACGAGAAAGTGATTCAGCTCAAAGTGCTTGTCTTGCATCCAGCCTAATGTAAAGGCTATTATGGAAGCTAGAAATCCTACTACAATGGCTTGCACCTTCAATAGTTAAAATTAAATAAATTGACTTGTGAAATTATTTTTAATAAATAAATAATATGATCTTTGCAAACTCTTAAAACCTGAATGAGACTCAGGTTTCCAACACCAAGTTCCCAAATGTCTGCGAGTGTATCAAGTTTCCCCAAATTTGCTTGCGTTGAAAGTCGAGAAGCTAATGTCATTTCTAAATTTCCCTTAAGTCCCAACAACGCTGGAACAAGGATAAAGATTTCCGGTGCAACTTCGAAGATTGGCCAGTGCTGTATTGGAACAACATTTTAGCCCTTTTACAAATAAACTGTATAATTGACGGTAGAGCATTAGCCAACTCTACCTGAACAATTCCTAAGACAAGTCCAGCTGCAACCATTCCCATTCCGGCGATGAGAAATGGGATGAAAACTTGGATAGTGATGGACCAGAATGTCTCATTGTGTTTTGTGTAATTACTCTTGGTTGGAAGTGGTTGCGGAGACCTTTGACGTTCATGTTTCATGAGCTCAATAACTTCGTCTTTATCGGTAGTAGTACGATTGCTTTTGGGTACTTTAGACCAGCTACTGGCAGCTTCCTCCAGGTAACTGATGTTCAAGGTATGGTCACTTTGACTCGTCTGAGACTTTTGCTGATCGCATTCAGAAGTTTTACTTGGCGTGAACAAGTCTGAATTGAGACTGGACTTTCGAAAGACTTTCTCCATAATTAATTTTGTAACAAAGAAGTTAACAGGAACTATATTATGTATTATGAGATCAGTTCACTCGCCAGTTCAGTAGTTTAATAATTTATTTAGGTAGTTGTCAAAATGGCGGTTTATGTTGCTCTTGAGAAATAGTTATTATTAGTAGAAACACAGAGACAAATTTTCTGTTACAATAATTATACTGGGACATTTTGGAGTTAAAAGTGGAAGTGGAATGCAATCTGCGAAGCTAAGTAGCACATCAGGAAATACACCAAGAGTTTAACTAATTCGTTCTATTCCAAAAGCATCTTTCCTCAGAATGGGAGAGTTTCACAAGAGGTTTGAAGTTTGAACTGATGAGAATCATTGCAGAGCTGACAAGCATACTAAATATTTATGACGCTTACAAGCTGATAAGATTCGTATGAATAATGCATTTAATGCGGTACAACTAATCACCAGGAAAAAGAATGGCAAATAGGTTTGAAGTCAAATCATTATATCTACAACTTATATGCGGGATAACCAAACCAAAGTCACCTTTATTGAGTTAATCCCACTTGAATCTTTATGGTGATCTTTATGCAATAGTGATTAAGTTTGATACTCGATTCAAAGAGAAGCGACTGCTAAAAGAACAATATAATAAACCATGTAAACATGGGCGTAAAAAAGAGGTGGGCTAATGTTGAAACATAGGGGTAATTAGTAAACCCTGAATGACTTCTTTCAACGTCTTTTTAACTTTTGTCCTCCATCCTTTCC
>Ga0194135_10001267_pt1 | contig 14916 bp, 17 predicted proteins | sample LitLau_LLRF_2013_FD_134024 | JGI IMG/M metagenome (GOLD analysis project Ga0194135, IMG submission 134024) | Freshwater sediment microbial communities in response to fracking from North America - Little Laurel Run_MetaG_LLRF_2013 (version 2) | ecosystem: Environmental > Aquatic > Freshwater >...
ATGATTTCATTAGTTCTGTTCAATCCGACATAAGTAGAACGATTGATTTATTTGAGGAGCATGGATCATCCTGGAAACTTCGCAAAATATTAGGTTCAGATATACGATTTGCAAAATATAGTCCACGCCGTCGTGGTAGGTGTTTTGTTACGCTTCCAAAATCATTGCAAAGGAAGATGGGTGTCATAAATGTAAGAAACTCTGATAATCAATGCTTTAAATGGGCTTTTCTGGCAGTTATGCATTACGAGGATGTTGTGAGCAATAGATTCCGTGTATCAAAGTATAAAAAGTTTGAAACAATGTACAATTTCGAAAATCTCAGTTTTCCACCATCCATGAAAGAAATCTCAAAATTTGAAATTGACAACGCTGATAAAAACATAGCGATAAATATATTTGAATGTGATAGTAAAGAAAGCAGTATTCAAACAAAAAGAATATCTCCAAGTACTTTGGACAAGCGATTGAAGCCAGTGGATTTACTTTGGTTTCACGACTAAAAGCAAGCAAAATCACACTAATTAGCAATTCCTAACAACCTAACCAAAACTCTTTGGCAAACGAAATTTTCACAAGCGAGTATTTTGCTTCAACTGTCAAAATTTGTTCCCATCAAAATCGTATTTCGAGCATGTTAAGAGCTGCATTAATTTTAAGGTGCAAAAAGTTCTAATGCCTACAATGCAGCATAATGAAGTATGTGTTGTACGCAGATTTCGAGTCCATTTTGGAACCCGCTTTGGGCATGTTGACGCTCGTTTATTGTGTAGAAAGGGTGTTTACTTTTACGATTACATTAAGTCATTCGATATGTTTACAAAAACTTAATTCCCTTACAGAGAGGAGTTTTACAATGTTCTTAACGAGTATGGGATTTCAAACGATGATTATTTATATGCGTGTGGAAATTATTTCAAGTTTTGTACGGATTTAGGTTCATTTCATGATCTTTATTTAAAAGTTGATACTTTGTTACTAGGCTGTGTTATGGAAAACTTTCGTAAAGTAGCGCAATAGTTTTATAAACTGGTTCCAGCTCATTACTTTACATTAAGTGGGCACACTTTTGATTCTGTTTTGTTGATGACAGGAGCAAAGCTAGCTATGTTGCTTGACATTGGTCAACATGAAATGTTTGAGTTAGGGATCTGAGGAGGAGTTAGCATGATATCTCTAGCAGACATGTAAAAGCAAATAATAAATACATGAAGGAATATAACTCGGACATCCCTCAATCATACATTTTTCCTATTGATTATAATAATCTTTACGGGTTTTTCTTAAGCCAAATGTTACGCGTCTGAGATTTAGAGTGGATGCCAAAAACTGAAGCTCAAAGACTTACTGTTGAGGATATTTTAAAGTGGCATGACAATGCTGAAATAGGATACACTGTAATGGTGGACTAAGATTACCCTTCTAAACTTTATTTTCGGGATAATGAATATCCACTAGCCACAGATAAGATGTGTGTTTCATACAATGAGCATTCACCATACCAGCATGACTTACTTGAAACATTAGATATTAAATACAACGAAAAGACTAAAAAATTGATTCCGCATTTTAGACTAATAAGACGATAGGTTTGTCACTACAGAAATTTAAAGTATTATATTTCAAAAGGGATTTATTCTTAAAAAAGTTAGATTGGTTTTGCGATTTAAGCAAGATTGGTGGCATCAATATTATATTGATTTCAATACTTTACAACGACAACTTACAACAAACCAATTTTGGAAAGACCTTTTTAAATTCTTGATCAATGCCTGCCTTAGGAAAAGTCGTGAAAATGTAAGAAAACAAAAAATGTTTTTGTGTGTACTGATCTAGACCAAGCAAGGCGATTGGTTGGGCAATCCAATTTTCAAAGATTTGAAATATTAAACTCAGAGGTTGTGCTTGTTGAGATGACGAAAAAAATCATTTTATTAAATAAAGCTATTTATACAGGTTTTGCTTGCTTAGAATTGTCAAAACTCGTGATGGTGGATCATGTGTTTGATATCATTGAAAAACGATCCAGCAAAAGGATTCTAAGGATGCTTCTTGACAGTATGGACGACTTCAATGTACATGTGTATATGTTGACGGGTTCATTTTCATCGTTTCCCAATAACCTTTTGGTATTTCAATGTATCAACTGTTTCGAGTTTTAAAAATGATGACCTTTGTGTTATCAAAGTTAGGTTACGTTAGGTTAGTACGTTATCTTTAAAGAAACCTGACATTAAATTCAACTTGTCTTGTATATCGATTGCAAAAGTTGTCTAAAATATTCTCATCATCAGAATACAAAACCAATGGCATGTTTGCGCTGCCCTCATGTGTTGGTTGCAGGTTTGTTTTAATATTATTATTATGTGACTTTATTGCAGACTTCAAATACAAACATGTTAAAATAATGCTGAAATCCATATTCTAAACCAATAATTGTAAAAGTAAAAGAAAAGTCGAGTAGTTTGTCAAGAAAAATGTGTGATATAATACATAGCACAAAATTCTGAATTGCACATTCGTTTTTCCTCTCTTTACCTCCTTATCAACACTGCACTGAAGAAGAAGAAGCAGGAAAACGAAAGAAGAAATTACTAGGCCACTTTTTACGGCAATTACTAACAAAGCGTTCACCTAGTAAGTGCCAACATTCTTACCAACTCTGGTACAGCTTATAAGCTATTAAGGAAACTTACTGAATAAGACTTACTCCCGCCCAGAGTCCGCAATTATTCATTCATTTATACAGGAAAGAGAAATATTAAGAAAATGTAGGAAAGAAATTGCCAATGCTGCATCAGGATTCTTTAAGTAATAGCCCCTTCCACGGTTAAGTGATTGAAGACCTTTGAAATCAATATTGCACGAATAATAATATTTTCAGACTCAGCTAGTCTGCACAAAAGCGAGTACGCCGCGTTACGTCTCATTACAAAAATGTCTTTGACGTGGTTCTTTGCAAGCATGAGCGATGCACTGCATCGTCTGCTGTAGCCAAACATGAGTTTGAAGCTGTCATTGTATGCTACTTTCACTTGTTCCATTTTCCATTACTCGCCAATTCACCGGAGTATATAGGCTGGTACAAAAGTTTTGAACAGGTAGACCTTGACATTTTTACTGCAATTTCCAAAGTTGTTCTTCAGAAAATTAGCTCATGCGTATAGTTCCGATCTTCGTCGTAAAATCTCATCATTATCTCTATCCTTTAAGGCTAACATCGTTACCAGGAAAGCGAACTGTATCATTCCACTGCACATTTTTTCCACATAATTTTATTAGTGGTCTACAGTTCTCAAAGTCATTGTTTATGAAGGCTTGACAAACCGTCTTTTTAGGGTTGAAGCTTAGATCATGTGCCTTTGCATACTCTTCACAAATACTAAGCAGTATTTTCAAGGCATAAATACTCGTGGTAAGTAAACAAAGGTCGTCTGCGTAGCACACATGCTTAAATGTAGTTGAGCCAATCGCGCAGCCCAATTTAGTGCTTGTAAGTTTCAACCTTAAATCGTTGAGATAAACTCTGCAAAAAAGTATGCCGAAAGGAATTTACCTTGTCGAACCGAGTTCAGCACTGGAAAGGGAGTTGAAACAGACTCATCCTACCTCACAACAAAGAGTTGTGACCGGAACCAGTACCCTCGCAGAGAAATAATTATGGCTGGCATTTTTCGATCGCACAGCTTCTTAAGAAGTGTAAAGTGGTTCACTTTGTCGAACGCTTTTAAAGCGTCCATAAATACAACATATACTGGACAGTCGTTTCGCAAGTAATGATGGGCAACTTGTTTTAACGCGTAGACAGTAAACTCAGTTCCAACTCCCTTTTTGTAACCCAATTGGTCGTCTGTTGTGCTGAGGTATTTTCCATATTTGTGGAGAATAATCAACTCTAAGATGTTTGACAATGTACTAGCAATCGCTATTGGCCTATAGTTAGCACTAACTTTTGGATTTAATCCTTTTTTCTTCACAATTGGTACAATCATCACTCTCATTATCACTTGTGGTAAATAACCATGTGCTACACACGCATTAAACAGATTCGCTAATGGATTAACAAAATCTGGCAAAGCAAACTTGAAATGCTCTGCATGCAGTTTGTCCGAGCCAACTGCCTTGTTAGATTTTAAAGCTAACCAAAACCTTTTGCACCATGTAACAAGTTATTTTGTCACAGTCTTTGCTTAAATTCATACTAATGCAGTCTTGAACTTCCTCTGCATAATATTCACTTTGCTTTAACGCAAAAAGATCACCATATGTGCTTGCCCAGTGTTGACTTATGTCGGTTTCTGTACTGATTCCATCAAGTTCCGTCGACAGTGATTGTTTTGAGGAGCCTTTTGCACTTCTAATGGTTCCAAAACTTTTGAAAACATTTCACATCATCTGACATGGCTAAATCATGACGTACACGCTTACTTTGATTTTTTCTGCATGATTTGAGAGACTTCTGAAATTTCTTTCGATTCTCACACATTTGTGCAAAAAGTAAATGATCACTCTTCCCACTTCCAACCCATTTTATGTAACTTTCTCGATACGTAGAGTAACTGCTTCCAACTAATGTATTCCAGCCATTGACTATTAGGTTTTGGCAACAAATTTTGTATATTTTGAGCGGCGTATTGCTGCTGATGATTTGCTTAAGATTCGGATTATTACGAGCCAGCGAAGCGAATTGCGAGTTATAAGGATAGGCACGGCGTCTGTCCGTCCGTCCGTCCGTCCGTCCGTCTGTCCGTGAACACGATTGCGGCTAAACGGTTAAAGTTTTCCAAAATCTATTTTCACCAATCGATACATATAGTATTAGGGATCCAAACGTCCTATTATGGACAAAATCGGTTGACCGGAACCAGGTCAAAGGTCAGAGGTCAACCATGTTTTTTCATAAAACCACATAGTGTGATACATCAAAAGAAAGCTCTTGCTTTACTGACTACAGTCCTGCTGTTTTAAGAGTCTAAATAAATCACAGCGTGACCTACGACCCCGTGAAGGTCAAAAATTATTTTCAATAAAAATACATGGTGTAATATGTCAAAAGAAAGATCTCGCTTCACTGACTACAGTCCTGCTGTTTTAAAGAGTCTAAAATAATTAGAGCGTGACCTATGACCCCGTGAAGGTCAAAAATTATTTTTCAGTTCAAGTATATGGTACTTCAAAATAAAGCTAATATGTATCTGACTTCATGTATAATTGCCAAGTATTAAGACTCCATGTCTGGCTCGTACCTATGTCTGCATTTGTCAGGTTTATTTGGTCTGCAATCCAGTTTATCTCCACTTTGTGTAGGGCATCATTGCAGCCACTTTTGGTACAAATACACCAATTGTAATTTGAAATGCTTTTGTGCACATCCTCTACATAAAACCTTCTTTCTCCTGCATTTTTGAGCCTACTCCAATTAAGTTTTGCAGGCTCTGTGCTTATTTTGTAGTAACAAAGATCAGGAGTAAGAATATCCACCGTCTTTTTAAGTAGCGGAGGATGATCACTTGCACTCACACAGCACGGGAGTGAGAATCTGAAACCAGCCCTTTTGTTGCAAAGCAGTGATCAATCAATGATTTGGCATTACTGCCAGAGCTTTTAAATGTATTTGATGAGCTATTAAGATATTTGCAATCTTGTGATTGAAGGTCTAAATCTTTCAACATCTCACACATTTCACTAAATAACGTATGTTTAACGCCAATGTTAAAATCTTCTGCCAAAATTACAGGTTCATCATCATGTTCGTCAAATAAATTATAAATTTTGACAAGATAGTTGTATATGGCTTTTTTTATTTTCATTTGTGTTGCAGAGCAAACAAATATTCACTAGCAGAAGTTCTCCAAACTTTGACTTCAGCTTAACATAAATTAGACGAGTATCACTCGTATCTGTTTCTATCATAGATTGTTTAAATTTGTTTGTAATTAAAATTGCCGTTCCACCATACGGCCTTCCTCTTAATGACTGCTTGCTGTCTTTCATTGGAGAGGCACTTACACAATAATAATCACTAACCATTCGGACAAACGAAGTTCCTCCACCCCCATAATCTTCCAGTTGGACCTTCTTTTCTCAAGAAAACTCTCTTCAACTTTTCCGTAGTCGCGCTTGTATCACATCTTGTTATGAACAAATTCAACGGCCTGCTCCCGGATGATTCTATCATGTCACTGTCCATGTTTCCGGTCACACAGTTATCAGGTCGCCTTATCCGTCTAATCACCTTGGTCCATCCTCCATTACTACTTACTCTGGAGTATCATGCACAGTGTATTTTCGAACGTTTTTAGGGTCACGATCAAAATGATTGATGGTGAATGTATGATATGGAACAAAGGTTGGGCTTTGCTCTATTGCCTTCCGCACGCATATTATCATTAACTTTGGTGAATTTTGAGGGTTTTGCCACAGCTTCAGCTGCGACAGAAACTGAAGCATTTGTGTCATGAATGGCTTCATAACTTGATGTTGTGAACGAGTTATTTCTTACTTTTTGATTATAACCAGATGTAAGCTTTGGTCCAAGCCCCACTTTATTTGTTTCCATTGATTGAAACACTTCATCAATTGTGCTTATCTTAGACGATATTCCCACCACAATTCTGACAAGATCCAGTTTGAAGACGTGACTTGAGTTAGAAGTAGGAGCTCATCTCTGATGCCACCCTTCACAATGTGAATGTCGTCAAGCTTTCTTTGTTGCACGATCAGATCTTTTTCGAAATGCATAGTAAGGCAAGAGTTTATTTCGAGCATTTCTGATTGCACCATCATCATAAAACGTGCTTAATTGTAGAGCGATTTGATCATTCGTCTTTCCGTTTACTCTATAGCATGCCACGCTGATGCCAATAACGCATCAACAATGCACTTTTCAGTACTTTTAGACACCTCAATAACGGTCGAGTCATCAGTATCCTCTTCATTCCTTTGGCTGCTGCCTGGCAGCTGAGATCCTGTCATTTTGTAGACTCTTTACACAGGTAGGTATGTAAAACTTTGCTGTACCTAAATGATTCACTATGTACATATAAAAAAACAAAAACAAATGCGGCTGCTAGGCCTTGTCAAAAACTGGCTAATAAGCGGTTAAAACGTTTTTAAAAAGTTTTCAAACAGTAGCCATTGCAAGCACGGACCACTATTTACGTCAATTATTTAAAAAAAACATTTGAGTCACACAATTCAAAGAAATTAATATTTTTTCATCAGAGCACACTTACTCGCACGTTCTTTGCAGACAAGCTTATGTAGAGTGTCAACTAACGCATATAAAAACATTGTAGACAAATTGGGGCTGAGACTTTCCCCTTCAAAAACAGATTTTCCAATTGAGAATATTTCACTTACTCTAAATGATGCCCTTAAATCTGCTGTTATTTGAATATACATTTTTGTAACAAAGTTTAAAAATTGTGGGCTTTTTCTTATTTCTCCAAGTCTATTCCACATTTTTTATGCGGTATGCGGTCAAAAGTTTTTGAGAGATCAACGAATGGTACAAATATCTTTTTCTTGCTACTTGTTAGCTTCGACTGTACAATTTCATTCAATGTAAAAAGGTGTGTTTCACAACCATATCCTTTTAAATGCGGCTTTATATTGACATAAACATTCCTTAATAGAAAACCACCATAAGTTTACCTTTAAATCATTAAGCGATAGTAAAATACAAAAGTGGTGGACCTATCATTTTTGTTGAAAATAATTTTTGTCGACATTTTGTGATTGAGTTGTACATTACAAAACCATTCAACGCTACGAACGAATTATGGGACTTGTTCAGTGGAACTTGAAAAATAGCAAGTTGCTGGAGTAGATTCTTACAAAACAAAAAACAAAATGGCTTGTTTAGTACGTACTTGGTCTCGTTGTTGTTGATGGTCTTGCATTTGCCATTGATATTCTTTCTATTCTCTCAATAGGTGCTTCGCAAAAAAGTAATTCAAAGCCGGGAGAGAAGAGGAGGAAGAGGCAATTATTGATATTCTTTCAAACAATCAACCGGGGCCAAGTGCCAATAACAAGCCTGGAGATCAAGACAAGATGGGGATCATGATGGTAAGGCTTCAAAGATAATGGTATCTTTCATGGATCATATTCCTTTATAGGAAACCCCCTTTTTTATTTTTTGGAGACTGATTTATGAATACATTTTTGGTTTTTAAATACTCTTATGCAGAAAGGGGAGTGGAGTGGCGATGGGGAAGTGAAAGAGGTCAGTCCCCGTGCTGGGTGTCGTGTGGAAACTGAAGTGGAGGAGGTTTCCAACTACAATTACTTTTCGCAAGGTTTAATGGTAAGGAGCGAACAGTTTCAAGCAGCTATATCCAACTGTTCTTGTTTGGTTGTTTGCATGTTTTCCCTATACTCGCAATAAATTCTGTCTGCAGGATATCTTACCCGAAATCGTGGACAAGCTAACAGAGCCAAGAGACGTTTTTGCTATGATAATAATGCGAGATACGGCAGGAACAAAGGCACAGCAAGCGTACTCTTCCAGATTCAATAATAAGGATAATATGTACAGGAGCTAAAGTATGAATATGTAAAGATGCTGAGGAGATGGGAAATAAAGTAATAATTTATGTACAGTCTTGCCACATCAGCCGACCGTTATGGATCTCTTATTACCTCGCCTATCATAATACGGAAAGTATCCGCATCGCCTAGTAGGCAGCATTGTATTGGGCGTTTACTTGTGGCACTGGGAGTTATTATTATATATTACAAGCGTTATCCCTGAGGGTCAAAGGTGCTAATAACCCGTGGACAAATGGCGAAGATCATTGGTGAAGCATTGGGAGAATATAGTGAGAAGAGCGCATTCCCTCATATGATGCATGCCTGTCCTTTTCTGTACAGTTTAACCATGATCCGGAACCTCAAAGTGAAGGCGCTGTTTTCTCTTGTAAGTATACCTATTTTTTCTGCCTTTTTAATTAAAATTTTAATTAAAAAGAGAATAAATGTTCATTTTTCTAAATGTGATTTCATTTGTTTGCTACTCCACAGGTGATCCCGATCATAATGAAAAATCAGCAGCTGGCCCGTCCTCAACTGTCGTCTTGTAAATAGTGGACCAAAAACAAAGTTGACGATGCCATTTACATTCAGCACAAACCTGGGTAAAGAACACTACCTATAATGACACGAAAAGGATTCAAAACTTTAACGTTTGAGTGGAAGGTTTCGTCGAAATTCCTTTAATGAATCGCACTGCTTCGATATCATTGGGGGAATCAGAGGAAGAGGAAATGAGACTGGTTCTGGACATTTTTCGACGATTACGTCATGAATTTTAGAGCATGTTTTTGAATCTTGAGATTCAGGACCCAGTCTCCTTCATTCAACAGCTTGGACAGATAATGAATCGTATTCCAAACATACGACGCTTGTCAGTAACACTCCCCATGATTGACAGTAATTTCGAGCCTTGCATAGACTTTCAAACTCAGCCTAATACCTTTCCTGTGCTTGAGGGATTGAAGGCATTGAAAATTCTTTATGCGTTTTATGCATGGGACATATGAATGTGCATGATTTTGTGTTCCCGTATCCCGGTCGGTGGTTAGAATACTCCTCTAGCTTATAATGAAGAGTTGACACTGCTCAGGTTGCCATCCCTTGTATTCCAAGGAGATGGATAGGAATCCTTTCGCCTACCAAACCCGACCAAACAGAATGTTGATCTTGTCTGTGTTGCTGGAGGACATGTCCTAATCTACTACAATAATTTGAAGCAACTTGACCGCCCACAGCTAAAGACGTTGAAACTGTGTTGGGATATCGTATTCACACCAGAGACGTTGTTGCTATTCAATGCCTTCCGAAATACTCTCGTCAAGCTTTGCATTGATGGTCAAGTAGAAACAAGTAACATTTTGGAAGTTCATCCGGTAGTTACTCAAGAGTTTCCAAAAGTAGTCCAGTTGAACCTGTTTGTTGACAGTGTGTGCAGCCACTAGTGGAATCTTTTTGCCACTATGTTTCCAAATCCTCAACATTTGCGTTTCACAAGAATGGATTTTGCTCCCAGAGCGGAGTCTTTTGGTCGATGAACGACAAAGATTTTTCTCAATTTTTTAAAGCTTAAAAGCATAACAGTTGTAACCAAACGTGCCAATAAGCACATTAATACGACCGTTTATACCCGTGAATCCATTAATGAACTTGATTTAACGCCGTGCGTTTGTGCTAACCCTTAATATAATGTAGTTTATTTTTTATGTAATTTAATTTAATTCTCGACATTAATATATGCGTTTAACCCTATAAACTAATTAATACATGAACCAATAAACTCTGAATAAAACCTGAAATATCTCTGTAGTATTTAATAATAACTCCCAATGCCACAAGTAAACGCCCAATACAATGCTGCCTACTAGGCGATGCGGATACTTTCCGTATTATGATAGGCGAGGTAATAAGAGATCCAAAACGGTCGGCTGATGTGGCAAGACTGTACATAAATTATTACTTTCAATATGAAGAAGAGGAACCTGATCCAGTTTGTTCAGTCCAGTTCATAAATCCAGTCCGTTCAGATCTTCTACAGCTTACCAAGGAACAGACTTGCTTTAATTAAAATTCGCTTGTTTGTAACTAAAAGTGACTATTTTTAATTGAAATTGACCATTTTTTAATTGAACTGACCTTAACGTTTCTTCATAAAAACCGTCCAAACCGTGACCATTTTTTAATGAAAAGTTACTTGCTTCTCTGTGATAAGCATGGATAACAGTACGTTGTAATAAACACATCTCTCAGAATAAAGAGGAGCACGTTGAATTTAGAGTAGGTTTACTTTTAATCCTGTAGCGATAATACAATGAAAGAGTAGAGGACCTACCATTTTTTTATAAAATTAATTCATGTCGACATTTTGTGATTTTGTTGTGGATTGCAAATGTGCGCTTAAGGGTTTTCAGTGAATCATAATTGCTGCAACTTTTTAATTAAAAATTAATCCTGGATCCAAAACCTGGATCGTAACCAATTCAAATGGATATATAGATGCTACCACTGCTAACTGATCGTGTAATTGTATTCTTGTCAGATTTTAATCGCAGCATTACTTTACCTGTACATTTGTTAATAATTTTTAGCAAGTGCTAATCAACCATGTTTTAATTTGTATGATGATGGTGACGGATTTTTTTGGATATGTCTTCTCAAGTGGGGCGCCAGTTTCTCTCAAAAAGTTGATCCATTCAGAGAACCGATGCCAACCTCTTTGCCCTTGGTGATTTTAATACTGACGACGATGAATTCTTTGCAGAAATACCGTTACAAATTTTCATCGACGATGAAAATGTTGATATGGATAGCGACGAAGATTACTTGTTTGCAAATATTCCTGACAACATTGAGCTAAGACACAAGTGAAAGGGATCATACAGGTAATCAAGGTGCAAAGTTGGCGGTCTTACCACGTTTGTAATCAACCCTTTTGTAGCCTACAATTGACATGCAGAGTTTCAATAAAGTCAAAATGGCAAAGATAAAAAAGCTGTTTTTGAAAACAATTCCAATATTTTTTTACTCTTCAAACTTACCTCAATACAAGCTGAATCGTTAGGAGAATGTCAAACAACATGTTTGAGCACACGAGTAATAATCACTTGTGCATTGAACCAATCAATTTCCGAAGCTTTTCCAAAAGTCACAATTCCCTCTCCTGATGAAATTTTTGGCTTTAGATCGTTTGGCGATGCTTGTTCAGCTGAAAACCCGCTACTTGGTCCAGGTTGACTAGTTCCACCACCAGCTTTAAACTCTTAGTTCTTGCTCTCTTTTGAGGAAAACGGTATCTTCCTATTTTGCTTCGAAACTACTACGATGGCCTCTTTTTATTCGCCGCCGTCGCTGGGGTTGTTGTTGGAGTATTTACCATAATATTGTCCAAAACGTTTCTCGCACTAGCTAAGCTAGGCTGCCAGAGGGGATGATTTATTGGAGGAAGAGGAAACCGCGCAAGGAATGATTTCGTAAGGATTCGCCATAATTTTCGCACCTTATTCAAAACCAGGCAAAGGTCGTTGAGACAGTTAACATAGATTGAAAAGATTGGATCAGTAACCATCTTGTTTGTAGATTTCTGATCGGCTTGGATAAAACTGGAAATTGCGTCCATCAGCGCGACTGAAGCGAAAGGCTGTGGATGTTGCTGCTGCTGCTGTTTTCCTTTTGCCACGAATAAGCATAGCTTGTTAGACGGTCTAACTTGGACCACCCTGCTGCTTAATCCTGAAGTTGGTGATAAAGATGCTATATAGTCGTTTAATGCTAATATGATGGAATTATTCTGATTTTGTGGTACATGGTCAGATTCCTAACCATGAAGAATGAGAAGCTCAATAAGGAGGCGGTTGGGAGTACAACTCTTGCAGATTCTTTCAAGTGGGGAAGGTCGCCAAAATTGGTCATTCTTTGTCACTTTCGTCAGCTTAGCAAGGAGGGCTAAACCCAGTCTTTTATTGTGGAGCAAAGGGGAATCTGATCGAGAAAGACAATGAGACGCGTGACAATGTTGGGGAAAGTGAGGTCAGTTCCTTCACGGTGAAACTCTTTTACAAGTTCTTGAATAAAGAGAAGAGCCAGTAGGATTACCTTAGGAATCCCTTGGATTTCACAAGTCACGCCGGTCAGGATCAAGTCGGGGATGTAGCAAAAACTGCACTCCTCGTTTTAAACCAAAAGGGGTGGGAACCGGTTGTATCTTTTTCTCAGTGTTTTGTTAGTTGACGAAGATAAAGTGGTTGTTGGTGCAGTGTGGCTGATAACGTAGGAACCAGGACCTGAACTTTCAGTTGAGAAGGAGCGGTGCATGACAGAGCTCAAGGGTTCCAGAAGGCAGCAAGCCATGAGGTGACGAGTTATTTTGGAGCTGTCATATGAAGACGAGTGAAGACGAGTGAAACCAAGGATGGATCGTGTTGTCCAAGCTAGTCATAAACTTGTTGGAAGGGGTGCATGATGGCCCTTTGAAGGAGATGAGGGTGAAAGCTGTGGATTTTAAGAGGATTTCCAGGACTGTTTTTCTATCGAGGGAAGCCGGGGGCTTTGGAAGTTCTCGGGGAATTCAAGAACATAAAAGAAGGTGGAGACTAGGTCGTCAATAGAAAAAAACTTCATGAAGCTCCTGCTGCTTCTCGAATTGTATTATTATAATAGAATTTGAGAGCGACTCATCTCTGCGAATTTATAAAAAGCATGTCATAAAGGGAAGTTTTGGCGGAATTAATTAATTATTCCATTCGTTCTTACTCGTAAAACAGAACGGATGGATTGGCACAATCCGTCAGAAACTTGACTCAGATGGTCTGTTTCCTCCAACGGATGCTAAACGCCGAACCTGTCCACATCAAATCATCCATCCTTAGCTAATTTATTGGTAAATTATTTTGACATCCTTAAAAATAAGGCTGTTAATGGCATACCAACGCTCTTTTGTTTGCACTATCTTCAAGAGCAGTCCAGAATGTTTTAAAAGCATTTATGCTGTCAACAGGAAGGTTCTCCAAGAGTGCCTCATTTTCTTGCTTGCTTCTTCATGCAGTAGTCAAATTCTGGGACTTAAGAAGCAGGGAAACTACTTCATTGATGTTTGTAACGGCGCCAGATAGGTAGGATAACTTTTGAAGAACATTCTGCTGGAAAGCTAAATAAATAAATTGAAGTATATGTATTAAAAGGAAGCTTTCATAATCATGTGCATACAAAATATGAGTTCTAAACTTACATTGAGAGTTGATTGGGTCATTCAACCAACGATCCAACGGTACTAACGATATTGGTTCACTTGTTGGAAAGAACCTGCTTCTGAAACTGTCGTTTAACCCTGTTTGGTACCGCAACTATTTTACACATAAATCAAACAAACAAACTTTTAAAATTGATTGTGTTAACTAAAGATGAAAAATAACTTTAAAAAAGTAACCACCGTGTAAGCTATTAAGTTAGCCACCAAGTAAGCCAACAAGTTAGCCAACAAGTTAGCCACCAAGATACACATTCGTACTCCAATTAACGTACCATCAGGATTCGCATTGATATCCATTGTGATGCCGCCATGCTGAGAATGGGTTGTTGGAGAAACACTCGAAGTGGGACCAGATGTAACTGAAACTCCGCCTGTTAAGAGTTTAAAATTTAAATAGCTTTATTTGTAGAGTTCTTAACATCTTATATATAAAAGCCCAGTTCTGTCCGTCGGTCCGTCTGGAACGCTTGATGTATAACTTGGAGTCTAGTTCACCTGTATTTGTAATCTGGGTCTGATGGAGTAGTTGGGTAGTTTCCGGACTATGAAGCTTGGTGCGCAAGTTCAAGTCCAGGAACTTTTTGCAAAAATCATACCAAAAAATCTATAAATCTGAAAAAAAAAATTATAGACGAAATTCATAGAGAGGTGAGACAGCGAAGTTTTTATGTATCTGAACTATGAATGATATATATAGGAGAAATTCATAGAAAGATGAGACAACATAGCTTATATGTATTTGAACTATGAATGATATATATAGGAGAAATTCATAGAAAGATGAGACAACATAGCTTTTATGTATTTGAACTATGAATGATATATATAGACGAAATTCATAGAAAGATGAGACAACATAGCTTTTATGTATCTGAACTATGAATGATATATATAGACGAAATTCATAGAAAGATGAGACAACATAGCTTTTATGTATCTGAACTATGAATGATATATATAGAAGAAATTCATAGAAAGATGAGACAACATAGCTTTTATGAATCTGAACTATGAATCATATATCGACACTAATATTCTTAAAAGAGCTATCTACAAAAGTGGTTAGAATGTAAAAGAGCTATCTACAAAAGTGGTTAGAATGTAAAGGAGCCATCTAACAAAATGCACTTTTCGAG
>Ga0194135_10001268_pt1 | contig 14914 bp, 8 predicted proteins | sample LitLau_LLRF_2013_FD_134024 | JGI IMG/M metagenome (GOLD analysis project Ga0194135, IMG submission 134024) | Freshwater sediment microbial communities in response to fracking from North America - Little Laurel Run_MetaG_LLRF_2013 (version 2) | ecosystem: Environmental > Aquatic > Freshwater >...
GTCCCGCCGGACCCCCGAGATGCTCCCCGCTGGAGGCAGCCACGGCCGCCTGATGATAGAAGGCAGCAGCAGCAATCCCGGCAGCCATGGAGCTCTGATGTCCGGCAGCAGCATTGGCAGCAGCTAAGTTTGCATAGTTGAGCATATGGTCAGGCACAGGTCCAGAGGAATATCGCTTGTCTACGCCTACGCTACTACTCATGCTATTCATATTCATATTCAAGCCTTCACCTCCGGTAGCCACGCCCAGGTGGGACCCAAAACCCATCCCACCGGATGCGGAAATGGCGGCGGCGGCCGCAGCAAACGGCGACTGTTGCCCAATGGAGACGTAGGGGTACATCCGAGCAGCAGCGGCGGCGATGGAGGAATAATTCCCGGCAGCATTGGCAGCAGCCGCGGCGGCCACAGACGAGCCATCCCCTTGACCATACTTGGGGAGCATCCCTTCCATAAACTTGGAGTTCATCGTGATGGGGTGACTGGTGGGTTTGGTAAGATTTCAACAGGACAAATGTGGCGGACTCTTCAACGGTTCGGATTGGTTCCTACTTCCGAGGTCCTGCTACTCATTCAGAATTTGGAATCAGATTTCATTATCATCATCAGGCAACTAAAAAAAAATCAAACAAAACAAAATCAAAATACTAAAAGTTAGCAAAGATATGAAAAAGTTGGAAAAATCAAGTCCAGGTGGATGTCAAACGAACAAACTAGTAATCAAAAGTAACGTTATTAACATTTTTTTCAGAAAAATAAGCCAGCGTGTAAATTGAATACTTTAAATTCCAATGGTAACTTGAAATGATTCAAATCGTGGAGTAATTAAAACTAAGCTTTAATTGATGAGTCATTAATTCAATGGGTAATTACCACACTCTGCCCAATTGCCAACTAAGTCATAAAATGGGATAATTAAAACCTTGCAAATATTCCCTCCTCCCCCTGACACGATGTCCTACATGCAATTCCCATGTTCAATTTATTCCTCAATGTATGTAAGGATGTTTCCCTATGGCTGGGGACATAACATTGGAATTGGCAATAAAACAAAATCATTAAGTGCGGCATTAATTCCGCTAAACAAAGGAGGAATTTAATTCCTCTCTTCCTCTTTTGTCTTTTGTGTATCAGAGTTTGCAGACTCATCAATTCCCTTTGTATTGGAAATCAATGACGACTCCGCACGCCAGGACGAATGGGGAGGATCGGATTCTGCTGGTGTCAAATGTTAAACGTTAACGGAAAGGAAGGCCGGACGATCCTGTGTGGTCTTAACCCCCTGACACATGATTCCTGCCAATTCATTTCTTTTATTTGGGATGAGACAGGGACAGGATCATTTGATGGCTCCATCGGGCCCATTCCCACCAAGTTGTCAATCAATCCAAGTAAACAAGAATTGGAGTGAGGAAGATCATAACTTTAATTAATGGGAATGGGCCTAATAAACATCCGGGAGTAGAATCTTCCTCAACGTTCCCTCTCTGCCTGCCTACGTCTCATCCTCTTCCCTCATCCTTAGTCTGAATCGACTGAATTGGCAAATTAATTCACGACATCTCAAGACTCTTGTCTTGGACGTTTGGGATCATTTATGACAGGAAAGAAACCCCAAGTGCCCATTAAACAAGGACTTAATGACTCATATAATGCACGACAAGAGACTAGAGGCGCCCTCGGTCCCAAATCCACCTCAAATCTACGCATCGGCATTAGAAATCACAATAAAAAGATTCCAGGAAGGAGGGAAGGCCAGAAATGGCTCATGATTAATCCGGGCACAAAATAGTAATTAATTGACGGGGACGATAAACAGGTAAACTTGCCACCAGCGATGGATTCGGGTAAACTTCAATTATCGGAGAAAAATCTTCAATTTAATTTGCAATTCCTCAACCGACAGTGAACGGAGGTAAATTTTTTGCAAACAACATTTCACTAATTAATTGCAAAATAATAAAATGAAGATGCAGTTAAAGTGCGTTAAAAAGACTTACTAAAAACACAACGTTTCCCAACCCAAATCCAAAATAAACTTTAAAAAAGTATAACTCGCGTGTGAATCAATTTATTGTTTTAAAAGTTTAATAATGAGGTTCACCTTGACTCTGGATTTGTTGATTGGCGGAGTTTTGATTGATGAGTGATGATTGTAATTAATATTGTGGGCCTACTGGAGAGAGCGAGAGAGGGGTGTTAAGTGGTTGTAGGAAGTACGAGTAAGGAAAGAGAGTGCGAGGAACCTCTCTGAGCGACTTCTAATGCGGCACTTGACTCCCGTTTCGTTACATCTCATCAAAAAGAAGAAGGAAAGCACACGAGGAGCGGCAGGCAGGAGGAGAACCCTTTCAGAAGAAGAGATCTCTTCAGTTGGTCTGGGATGTGTGGGAATAAAATACAGAAAGAGTGGAAAGAGCTTAGAGAGTCTCCAAGTGTGAGTTTACCATCCAATCCAAACCCTCTTCTGGGTTAGTTTTGGACCAATCCCAAAACATCATTCGCCCTGCCCTTTCCAGCATAAGATCATCCAGAAAATTACACTCTCTCTCCTCCTAAACTAAACTAAAATGCAGAGGGATGTGTGGGAGAGGAGTCTCAGAAGAAAGGAAGACAAAAGGAATGACAGCAGAAGGGAAAACTGTCCAGGAACTTTTGAATTCTGCCCAGGACTAAAGCCTTTCCTTTTTGCTTTCTCCACTACACTTTCACCGGCTCAACTCGCACTCTGAGGAAGAAAGTTTAACCCCCAAATTATTTAGGAAAGGCGGTAGCCACACCACCTAGACTTCCATCCATGAATTCAAACAGGAGTTTGACAGGAGGACGATACAGGAGGGTTAACAAGATCAAAGGACTACGAGCGCCACGTCGTATCCCAATTCTCACGCTTTCTCCAATCAAAAAGTTGCATCGAAATACGCCAATATGAAAATTCGACCACCGGTAATCTTCTCCCACCCAGTCCTAGTCACAAATTCTGATTGATTAAAGTGGATAATTCTAAATCACAACAGAATGTCCTGGGAAATTATGAATAATCTCATTACTGAAAAATGTCTCCTCCATACAAAGTTCTCATTTTGCATTTCATAGTTTGCATGGCATAGTTCAATAAAATGAATAATGACCGTCTTTTGAATTTGATAAAAATATAATTTTGCAATTTCAACTAAATAGAAAATTTAGAAGGTGGAATAAAATTTCGAGCTCTGCGGTGGCCCCAACTTTTCTCACACTGCACGACTGCACTGGTGAAAAAAACTTTATTTCAATGATCAATCAAATGATTACACTTTTCAAAAAATAAATTTGCTGATGTGAAGCTTCGCCAGTTGCAGATATTAAAAAACCCCAAATTAAACCACTACATATAAACGTTAGGTTGGATGGATAAATCCAATGTGGTCGCAAACTTTGAGGGACGACGAGAGCTTTTTAGGTTTTTGATGAAAGATAAAACTGTTCTCGGAATGAAAGTGCCTGGGAATAGAGGAGGAGCTACTGGAGAATTGATTGAAGGTGTGAGAGTAATTGGATGTTAAAACTGGTTGGAGATGACTATTAAAAGGTAAATATCAATTATGAGATGATTTCATACCTGTTCCCTGTCTCTAACAGGAACATTTTATTCTTTCCCACATTTTACTTTTTATCTCCAAGTGCTCATAAACTGTCGCAATAAAATGACGTCCCAACTAAAATCCGTCCTGATCTCTAGGAATTTGAGGCATGAGTACCACCGAGAGGAGGAAAGAGTAAAAGGAGGATGAAGAAGATGCGGAAGGGAGAGGTGCATAGCAACATCCTCTTTGGACTACCACTGGAACTCGATGAACGAGAAGAAAACAATGGAAACTGGCAACTGATCTTCCCCTTTTCATCCTCATCTCTCTCCTCTTCTGAAGCTATACGCCTTTCCGTGGGGGCTATATAGAAAGGTCTTTTTTATGATGCGAGGATTATGGCCCATCCTCAAAAATAAAACCAAAATGTTTAATTCTAAACTAAAATCCTGATTTTCACTGCAGTTGGAATTGGAAATTAAAAAACGTTTAACTATGAATGAGAAAACTAATATTATGAAAACTATGACTATGATGATACTAAATTTTAATTTGGAAATTGTTTCTTTTATAAATAAAAGGGTATGGGAAGGTATTGGAAGTGAAAGGTTATATTGGCCATATTAAATCCTTTCCGATTTTCCAAGAATTGAGGTTTGAGTTGTACCCTTTCCGTCCTTCTCGAGAGTGGACCGTTTTATAACACTTTTTTACGGATTTGATTCTTCTGCGAGGAAGGATGAATAGAAAGTAACGGAGATTTCTCAGAGTGAAAAGGGAAATAAAAGTTTTTATTTGACTCGTACTGACATTGAGACTGGAACAACGGTACTACTGATACCTCCACTGCACTGATCCAGTTACTTCCAAGTCCCAACTAGTTTTAGAAGTAGTCTAGCAGTTGCTTGCTATCTATGGAAGGAGTGAGATCGGAAACAGAATTAATTGTTACCCAGTAATCAGCACAAAAAGATATTAGTCATAATTACCAGCTGCGGAAATCAATCGGGATCATTCTGATTAATGGTGAGTATTACACAACCTAACAAACTTTTTACAAAAACTAAAGAAATTACATTTAGTCATTAAGTCAGGTCGTATTTCTCCTCAAGATTCAAATTAGATTTATTATCCTGTTTCTCCGGATTCAATAGCAGAAAGCCAAAGATCTCCCATCCGTCCAACAGTCTACAAACTCTAAGAGTGGTGGTAAATTAAAATTTCATTTCTCGCGTCTCCAATCTCCATGCGTCCAAAATCGTATAATTTCTGAAACTTGAAATTCCGATTTAAATTGCAAATTACCCATTTCCTAATCAACTGCGAAGTCCAACCTGCACTCCCTCCCATGCATCTTGTTAAATCATATTTTAATTACACCTACTATTTCAAAGAAGTTTTTTTTTAACCCCAATTTACTTTCTTTTTAATTTGAGATCCGAAATTTGGAATCAGCCAACTGGTCAAATTTTTAATCATCTGCTTTTTAACTCCCTTTTGACAAGAAATAACAAAAGAGATTGCCATTTTATTGGTGGAATACCTCCTGCGTTGAATTTTATTTAACTTACCGAATCAAAGAGACTACACCACCGAAGGGACTTTGGGCAGGATTAGATTTTAATCATGGAGAAATTCTAATCTTGTTGAAAAAGTATATCCTTTATTTCTTCCTTTTCTCCAAGATTCATTACATGCCCGGAACAAGTCTAAAAATATCCCACATTCACAGTACAGTTGGAAGAGAGTTGGGGGTCCTTTAGAAAAATGTTCTCCATTCCGTTTCCATGTGCGATGATAAAGACGGGCGTCCCTGGCCTGGAGAGATTAGGAAATAAGGATTGGCATAAAAGATGAGAGTCTGCCTCCAAAAGGAAGACATTTTCCATCCGTCCCATTTTCCTCCAGATTACATTACTTGGTTATGCATGAATCTCTTCCCAGGGAAGGAGGAAAGGAGTAAGGAGATGGAGAATCTTTTTATATTTACATGAGGAAGGAAATATATTACCTTATTCATTTCATTAAATTTACACAACTATCATCTCATCTCCATTCTGTCGGATTCAGGGATTCATCAAAAGACGCTTTCTCCTCCTCCACTACCATCCTCCCACTCATAAAACATAAAATATGAAGTGACGAAAATCCAAGGAAATCCACGCTTTCACTCTCGAAATGCCCACGCATGAAGTCACACAAGAAATTTTTGGAAACTATCTGAGAAGGATGTTAAATCTTTTATAGTTCGATGCCTTTGATGTCTTTTCTTGTCCTACGCTAACTGACGATTATCTTCATCACTTTCAAAGTCCCTATCATTTCGCTCGCTTCCCACTAAAATCTAAAATACGCTTCTCAAAAGTACAAACGGAGGGGTCATCATATCTATTCTGTTTCCATTGACATCATAACCATGTTTCAACAAAATTAAAAAATGGCGTTGCGTTGAGAGAAACTAATTTCAAGACGATTACTGTCCTCTTCCTAGATTAGATAAACGCCGAATTTCATCCTCCGTTATATTTCTCTACTTGAAAACTTTCTTCGTTTCAAAACATGTCAGAAACGCTTAGGTTGCAAAACTTTTCTCTTTTCTCCCAAAAAATTCCTCTGTAGCCAGTTATATCCCTCATTCATTTTTTTTTCCTTTTCCAAAAAGAGAGGATAAAGGGAAAGCGTTTGGAAAGAATTGCAGGCATATGTCGGTATATAGAGTACTTTCTTTTCGGGGATTCCTCCGTTGGAATGAAAGTAAAACGTGATGAGATGTCTTATCTTTCACTACATTTTCCATCCCAAAAAGTTCCATCATTACTCTTGATAGCCTCCTCCGTTGGCCCCGCAGTGTCATTCCCTTCTGTCTCAAATCCTCATCCACACCATTAGCCACCAGATGAGGAGGAGAGACGGAAAAATGGAAAATTGACCCTCTTCTTTCCTTGTCCTTCATCAATTCTGCACTTTCTCCACTTTCACTTTCATCTCCTCTCCTTGGGAATTTCCTTTACATTGACCAAGAAACTTTTCCCATTCAATTCTAATAGGAGATGAAAGCTCTGAAGTCCTATCAAATTTCTTGCAAAGGAATTCCGAAATCATCCAAATCCCAAATTCATTTTTTTCCTAAATGGGACTCTATACACAAAATCGTTCCGTTTTATTATTATTATCGTCCAAACTTTTGGAAAAACTAAAAACCGAGTATGTTTCTATGCTATCCAGAGTATGCTCGAAGATATTCGTCTTACTTTGTTTAAATGTTTCATGTTCATTCCCACTGTGACCTTTTCGAGGAAAGTATGAGAAAAAGTATTTTGGTAAAGGAAATTTTATGACCTGTCATCTCTCAATAATGAGTCTCACATTCTCAATAATCATCTTCCCCTTTCTTCCTAAAGTTTTCAGACTTCAAAAGCAGACGCTCTCTCCTACCGCTGCGGTGCTATAACCGCTGCTGGTTGGCTAATGTCAAAATTTCCTTCCAACTGTCAACGTCAACTGCCTCCTCATTTTCTTCCCTCGTAGCACGCGTCACTTTTAAAAATGTTCCTAATTTTATTCCCGATCTGCCTATAGGCATTCCCTCGCCGTATCTCCTCCATTTTTACTCCGTCTACCATTTTATTTTCCTTTGGTTTGCAAACCGTCTGTTTATTCCATCATACAAACATATCCTCCATTGCAGGAAAACCATAAATTGGTTCCTGAAAGTTTTGAAATGGGGATTGGTGTGATTACTTTACAAAAAAATTACTTTATCTTCCCTTAGCCTCATAATTTGGTTTGGGGGCTTCTGCTACTTTGTGGTGACTTGGTTTCCATCAAATTGGCAATGAGTTTTGCAAACGGCAAACTATTTGGCTTCGGCAAAAAAAGTTTCATTTCCGAAAAACGGTTTGACGAAAACCCCAGACAAGATTTCAAAGCGGACTTGCCACTCAAAGAGTCTTACCCTGGCTGTGGCTAATATGAAGGAAGGAAATATTCTTCTGAAGAAACATTTTAGAACTGGAGAGAGATTAGTTTACAAAAAGGCATAAAAATCCCACATCCTACACATTGGATCTCTTTTGGTTGTAATTTGAGGCTGTTGGTTGGAAGAAGATGACGGGCGGAATATGATTATGGTTATTACAAAAAGTCCCTGTCAAAAATATTTTCTTCAAAAGAAATCCCACTCTGTAGAGGAGAGAGGAACTTAAAAAAAAGAAATGGAGAAGGTGGATTGTTGCCGGAGATTGCATTGTTGTAAGTCTACCCATCGCCATCAACTATCAAGTCAGGAGGGTTTAATGGTAGACCTAATGATAATGATTATACTTCTTATGGAGGACTGGCCGAGACTATTGTTTGCCGGATTGTTACCAGTGGTGGAAGTATGGAGGATTGCTTGGGCCTTGGAGCTTTGTCTTGTCTCACAAATCATCCCCCTTCCTATGATTATCAAGATCTTGTATTACAATGTGAAATGGATTTTTTATCCCCATCCCCCAAAACGGCCATCATCCCCAATTTCCCACCATCCCCTGCTCACCTGCCTCTCATACCTTTTCCCTTGCCGTAATACCTGGGGGAAGGATGAAGATGAAACTGAGGATGGGGGAGGATCTTGGGCTTATGGACACTTTAGGTTTTACAGAAACTCGGCTCTGACGAAGGCATTAGCATTGACATGAGAAATGGGCATAAACTATCCGCAACTTCTTATAAGACTTGCACATTTTTCAATGCAACAGTTTTAGAGAAAGGAATTAAGGAACGCATTTAATTGCGTCATTTGAGAGCATTCAACAACGATAAGATATATACCAGATTAGATACCAACGATTAGATGTATACCATACGGATTAGCTGACAGACTTCTGTAGAATTTTAGTTTGAGTTTAATTGAAAATTATGAATGGCTCAAATTAAAATTCAATTGTTTTTTTTTATGTTCCTTGAACTTTAGATTTTTACGGAAACCAACCAATCTAAAGAAAGGTAAGAGGAATCGGTGGATGAGACAAACTGCTGACTGCGGAGAAAGTCCAACGGAAAGTATGAAAATGCTCCCTGATTCAATCGGAATTTAATTACGAACTGTAAGTTTTCAAGTTGTTGAGCCGTCTTTCTTCCCTCACTTTAACTCTACGCAACTTTTATTTTTATTTTTATAAAAATAGTTCAAATCTTGGGATGAGGTGAAAGAGGCACTACTAAAAAAAAAAGAGCCTGTGGCGTTGTTTTGTGAATCCAAGATTTGGAGATCCCTTTATACTCTTTTTTCGATGAAATGAAACCTCAGGAATTGTGTCATAAAACCCTTTTCGAGGCTCGGGAAGAGCTCGTTGACAGTCATAAAGTTTTTTCACCTCGTGAGAGAATTGGACCTTCCGCACTATATGCTCCCACCATCCTTAAGGCTACTGAAAGTGAATGGGTTAGCAAAGGGCTCCCGTGTCATTGTCTTCGAACACCCAAGAGACTCTACCTCCATACTTGGTCCCCTTACTAGGAAATCCAACCCATTTTTTATCCATGAAGCGACGGAGGACTTTAAGCGGTTGACCTAGTCACCCTCACTCTTATACCCTTCAGAAAAGGAAAGTGTGATTTTCACTCTCAATTCAAAACCTCCTCTACTCTGCTCTTGGTCATCCACCAACTTTGGACTTTTCTAGGAACCAATCCTTAAGCACCCCAATAACTTGCTTTATTTCGTCTCGCTCCTCACTTTTTATCCCAGCACATGAACTTTATGACAATTTTTTATACTTTTTCTTAAGAAAAAGCATTTTTTTTTCAGAATGTCCAAAAACTGTTCAGGGGAGGAAGATGGAAGGGAACAAGACTTTTGGAATCAGTTACGAGTCACACCTCCACGGGATCAAATCAAATCAACCAATACAAGTTGACGAACTTATCACATCTGGGAGTCCTTGGTTCAATAATAAGAAATTAAGTGAAAGTTGATATCTGGCATCATGTCGAGAAAATCAAAGTTTTTATAAAATTAAAAAGTGAAAATATTAAAAGTAAAACTGAAAAGGAGAACACGATCGGAGAGGGACAGGATTCATTTAATTCTACATTCCCATTTGATGGAAATTGTAAGTTGTTTTTCTGTAATCAGTTTCGGAAATCGTCTGTTCTTGGATGAGGGGCGTTTCTGCCAAAATCTTGTGACGTTCCTTCGGAACCAAGTCGGAGGTTTTATTTTCATTCCGTTTTTGGTAATTCCTAATTCCTTCCTTGAATCATTCTCATTGACTGTTGCTAGACAATGGAATTGATGCCGACGGGACGACGGTTTACATGGTGGAGAAGTATGGAAATGGGAATGAGACTCCAGTGGGCTCCCATGCATGGAGAACATTAACGCATGTAATGGTTCCTTATTTTCTTGTTCCCAACTTCCCGTCTCCCGTGGCCAATCTCGGGATAAGGGAGATCATAAATTACCTGGAAATGCCTCCTCTGTCACCCCGTCCTCCTTCTTTAATTAAAAACTGAGACTAACCTGCCCGTGGAGAGGAAAGCTCACAAGAAATGAACCCCATAATTAAACATTGCCAACCCGAGCACTTGGGCAGAAAACCAATGCGGAGAAAATCCAGAGTCTGAATAATGTCTTGGTTCCATGCGATCCTAATCCGAAATTCAATCAAACCCCCAAACGGACTTTCCAACTTGGAAAAATGCATTTTTAGCATGAACCAGATAAACCGAGTCAATTGAGAGTATAAGGGTAGACCGTAGACGGGAACATTAATGGAACGGAGGGGGTTGAAAATGGACTCTTCATTATTGGGAAGAAGGAGTTCGATAATTTGGAGCATGCGAACTTCCTCCCTCCATTCACTTCCTTCCTCCTCCGATGGAAGGAAGGCTCCAGACCAGAGAGAAAGGAGAGAGTGAAAGTAGTGAGGAAAAAATGAGTTTGAAAGAGCGAATGAGGAAGGAAGGAAAGGAATTTTGAGACGCAGAATATGGATGATGGGGAGAAATGACTTTTCTCGGTGTTCCTCCATGCTAGACATTACTAGAGACTACCCGGGCTACTGCTCTCACTCCAGCCTTCCTTTGTCCTTGTCCAGGGGAAAGGAGGATGGGAATAATAGACTTAGACTCTTCTTAATAAAGTCAACACCACAGAAAGACAACTCTCCGGTCCTTGATTAAGAGGGCCCGGCAGAAATATTCAGTCTACTCCTTGGTGAAAGTCCAGAAAGTATTTTGATTGGTTCGACCTCCTTCCTACACTCCTCCGATTCCACAAAGAAAGTCCATCATTCCGGAGACCATTCGTCTTATCACCAAAGAGCCCGTAAGTCACAACTAGTCAGTCATACATGCGCCATAAATTCATTCACCCACTCCTACTTTCTATATTCCGAATCCACTAAGCGAAAAAATATTAGACCCTGCCTCGTCCTGCCGCACCTACCTACCTTCCTCCTCTCCTTCTAATGTTAGTAATTGTTCTGGAAATTGGATCCCTATTATCCTTAGTGGATTTTGTGCGTTTTGTATTATTGAGGTGATGTAGGAGAAAGATTTTGATGGATTTATGATCAAGTCCGCCATAGCGCCGAGTTCTTTTGGTTCTTTCAATTTAAACTTGTAACGCCTTCTACAAGAGACAGCAGACAACTCAGGAGAGAGCTCAGTTTCTTAAGTACTGGTTCATCCATTCTCATTTCCATTTAGACTATAAATCCACCACCTTTCTTCCTCTTTTTCATTGTTGGATTTTGATAGGAAAAGGATGCGGTTTTAAATTACATTTAAGGGTTTGAGTACTTGTTTTTTTGGGGTGATGGTCAAGTTCCTTATAGTCCTGATGCTTCATTACCATTATCATCATCATCATCAGAGATCATCCAATATGAGAAAACCCAGACTGTCAGGTTCAACTGACGTCCTCCATTTCAGACGAAAATTATGAACACTTTTCATAAAAGGATTAAACTGACAAGCTTAGCCCAAATTTCCCAGCTTTTGTAAGGTTGGGGGATTAGAAAGTTACCTAACGCTCCTTGTTTAAATGTTTGCTCATGCTTGCATTTCCAGTATTACTAGATCCAATTCCAAAATCTAATAGGAATGCCATTGTATAAATGTTTTTATCCATTCATTATATGACGATGGATGGTGGATACAGTTTTGTTGTCCGGAGGTGGAACAAATTAACACAAGTTTCTATTCTCCAATTTCCTGAGACCCCAATTTAACTCAAGCAAGTCCAATTTCAATTTGTTTCTTTATTGCAATAATTTGTGTTTTGTGTAGTTTGGAGTTGTAACTTAGCATGACTACTCGTAGTTTACCTCCCAGGGTTTCTTTTCTAAACTAATGATCAAGTGTAGGTTTACGTGGATTCCATTTTACAATTTACAATACGTACCGACGCAAGGTGCATATTTTGAAGAGACTGAAATGGAGAGCTCTGGTTGGCTCAAGTTCAAACTCAAAGGAATTTCTATTGTAATCTTCAGGATGATGCCAAAGAGCATATCAGGTAAAAAGAATCCCTAACGATGCGTTAGGTTCCCTTGATCCACGTACGCCTGCGAGAGGTGGAAAGTAATTTATGAGACTTTTGAGCTCATTTAAATGCAAATTTCCTTCGTTAGAATCCTTACATTGAGATTGTTCATGGACAATATTCGGCTATAATGAACGTCTTGAAATAATGAAAGATTTCAATCTATACAAAGAAATGGCATTGAACTAGGAAACTGATAGATTTCAGCCAATCTACATGAGGAACAAGATTTATGATTAAAGTGAGCGGCTGTCGATCATAATGCAAAATCTAAACCAATTTCATTATTCCAACCACGTATACGTACGCGCACAAGTTCTCTTCCCGGAAAGCAAATGGAAAAGGAAACAAGTTTTTGTAAGTCCACGATTTGAAAAAATGAGGAAGAAATTCATGCACGGGTGGGTACGCTCAAGGAGTGTTGTGGGTCCTGGGTCTGTACGGGATTTTCCAATATATTCCGTTGAATGGAATCTACGGAAGTGGGCATGATGACTCAAAAGGCTCTCTGCATGCATATGAGGCCACTTCTGGGAAGCACTTGCCATTCCCAGATGATTGGGATACTTTTCCCCCTACCCAGTTTAAAATATTCCGGATCCAAACCCCATTTTAGAAAATTGAAATGGAAACCTACGGAGGAAGGAGGAAAGAGGCGGAGAGCATCCTTGAGACAGGGACATTTCCCAGAGTGTAGTTAGAGGGAAAGTGAGCCTGTAAATGACATCCCACGCATCTTCCCTCCATCTAATCCAACCTCATCTACCCTAATGACATCTGAGGCACTCCAACATCCGCAACTCCGACCATCCCATTCCCAAATCTAGTTGGAAAAGGTCAAAAGTCTCCTCTCTACCACTTTCCTAACCAACCAATTAAGAGCCACTCCGTTTCAGAAAAAAAAGTGAAAGCCTTTCAGTAGCAAAAGATTAATTCCGAAAGAAATTCAGACTTTTGGACCCTAGCAGGTCTAATTCTCGCCTCTTTCACCATGAGCTAAACGCCGATTTAACTGTCTTGTTTTAATTTAAAAAAAAAAAACCAACGGTGTCGGTTTCATCGAATTCGTTGAATTTTTTTTGCAAAAACGTATTCCCTTGTGAATGTGAATCACAGGATTTTAGCACCCGTCCAATTCCCACCAGAGGCGAGGGAAAAGTAAGGATGGAGAAAGTTGAAAATCCGTAAACGAGTTCAGAGTTTGGAGTTGGACCAATCAGGAGTTTCACTTCTCCCCATTCCATACCCGGAGAAAGTAAGAAAGTAATTCAGAGTCAAAGGAAGAATCATTAAGGGAATCTTGCCGCAGAGATGAGATTGACTTGGTTTCTTTTCCCTTTTCCGAAAAATGCCTCCAACTACTCTACTACTCGGGTGGATGGATGGAAAGGGCGTGAGGGCAAAGTAATCTAATGTAATGTGACCAAATGGAAGGCTATTTAGCTACACTTTGATATTCTCCCGCAGAAAATGGAATGGAAGTTCCGTGTTTCTTTTTTTCCTCTTCGATTTTACTGGGGACGCGTCACACGAGGCCGGGAGGGAAAGACAGACGACGGGACTAATGTGAATGTCCGAAAGTCACTCTCATCTTCTTTTCATTCGAGGGAAATAGGGGAAAAGGAGATAGGATGATGTCCTTTTCTACTCCTATCCTGCAGTGACAGTTTGGACTCAGGTAAATAGGTAAACAAAATCCAATTTCATTTCTACTTCAAACAAACCTACCTAGTATTACCAAACCTCTACAGGTCTGTCGTGGCCCAAACAAATGGACGCCACACACACTATATTAAATTTTCAAGTCTTATACTAAAGGAATCAGAAATTAGTTCAAACATCCACAATTCCTCTCTCACAATTTGGAGAAAAGAAAGTCTCACGGAATACCGAGAAATGAAAATAAGAAAGTATGAAATGAATCTGCAAGTGAGTGAGCTCATTTCCATGTTTACTAAACTTAAATTGCCTCCAGTTTGGAAAATTCCGTTGAGCCATTTATTATTACGAGTCCCAAAGTTCTCATTCTGAAGGTACAAGGAAACCTTTCATTCCTTCTCATCTTCCAAATCCCAAGACGCGACTTCTTCCTTTTTCTTTCTTCTCTCCTTTTCATCTCAGGGATCAATCCTGAGGTTACGTGACTTTAGAGGGGAGTAGAAGGGAGCAAGTCCACGGAAGATTAGGCACAAAGATACCCAACAGGACGGCAGAGGGAAGAGATGGTGATGGTGGCCATTTATTTGGAAGAAGATTGTAAGTTCCTGCCAGATCCTGCCCTCTTAGGAGAGATTCACACACTCAAAGTTACCAGGAAAGAGAGATAGAAGGGGATCTCGGAGGAATTCACTCCATTCGGGTTCTTCCATCCAACTTTCTCCACTCCACTCCAACAAACAATATCCCTAATCCCAAGAACATTGCTTATGCTTTCCCTTTTCTGGGCACGGAGCAAGCAAACGCGCATTACACCAATGCATTGCGGATAAGCGGATCCCGACGATCTGACGAGAGAAACTATATTTTCTATAACTAACTGGAAATTACTCAGGCGGGTTCAACATTGTGTAAAATCAAACAACTCGATTTGAATTGAAGAGGAATGAGAAAGTAAATGTATAATTAATTTGTTTTTGATTTTTGATCTAGAAATTTTTCTTTGTAAAGACTCAAAAGAGCAATACTCAAAGGAGACTATGTGGAATATAAATCTTGAAACTCATTTAGTTGGGAAAGGTGTAGATTGAAGCGGGGAATAAATTGAATGGGTCCTCAAAAAAGTCATTAATTGGTCCTCAAATAAGTCCAAAAAAAA
>Ga0194135_10001269_pt1 | contig 14912 bp, 2 predicted proteins | sample LitLau_LLRF_2013_FD_134024 | JGI IMG/M metagenome (GOLD analysis project Ga0194135, IMG submission 134024) | Freshwater sediment microbial communities in response to fracking from North America - Little Laurel Run_MetaG_LLRF_2013 (version 2) | ecosystem: Environmental > Aquatic > Freshwater >...
ATTGTATTTCCGCCTGATCATTAATGTTAATTTGGCTGGTGATTTTAATCGAGTGAATTATTTTATTTCATATAGTTGCAGGTGTTCTACTACTATTTGAGATTCGAGTAGCTAAAGTAGCTTGTTGTTGGTACCTCCTGATTTTGTTGTTAGTGAATGACTATCATCAGACACTCCTTACAGTAGGTCATTTTGCAATGTTGTCTGTAGGTCAGATTTCATTGAATATTCAATACATTTGTAACTTAATGTTTTTATTGTGCGTTCGATTGTCTCGGGGAGATGTGTGAAATCATGTGAAGAATGCGTTGAAGAAACAATTTCAAACAACAACAAGTTGTATTAATTTTTGAGATTGCAAAAATTTCTGGATTTATTTATTTATATGTATCATTGACTTATTACTACACACACGTAATATGCAGCAGATTCACAGCAGCAATATGTCTACCAGAAAGAGATTATAATACAAAGACTTTCTCTCTGATTTATAAATTGTAAAATGCATTTTTAGTACTAATAATTTCTAATACAGTTTACAAGGAAAAACGAAAAACTTAACAAGACCATATTATAATGACTAACAATTCTAGTAAAAGTAGTATTTTATATATGCCAGTCAAAGAACGAGATATACATACACGCACATAACAAAGTCTTATTGAAGAAGCAGCTTTCGACATTTTTTATATAATAAAAATACACACAAATTTTGGCACTGTTCAGAATTTAGTTCCTGTTTTTTAGCATAGAAAATCGAGTCTTATCAAGTGCTAAGTCTAAAGTGCTTATGCTAAAGCACACGCGATTCACACTGTCTTTTTGACAGAAAAATACGTCCAAATTAAGTCCACTTTCAAAGCTTTCAGCTCTTAAGCATATACAAAGTACAAGTACTGAAATCCTGAGTAATTCTGGAAAATACATTTTGCAGATTAACCTACACCCATTGTCGTGTTTTCCCGATTAAGTCACGTTGTTTATAAAATTAGGCAATTATTATGACACTGTTACGAACAGTTTGTATAATTTATGAAATGCACCCAAATTCCTCGACACCAACTCACACAACTGTAGTCAGTGTAACAAAATACATAAAGACTATTCATAATTATTATTATACGAGCAAAGTCAATGAATTATCCTGTCTGCATTTCAAATACTCTTTTAGTAATCTTCATACATTTAGAACAGTGAAAGCGTCTCTCTCTCTCTCTGATAATCATATTTATTCCTCACTGTAAAGAAACTTGCTGCACAATTCTGTAGTAGTAGTAGTAAGTTAATGATTATGACAATGATCCTCCAGAGAAACAATACATAATATAAGATACATATTTTATTATACATAAGTAAATATATTGCTTACACAATCTAAACAATACCATTAATAAGTCGTATAACCGTAATCATTTGCATTTTTTCTCGTGATTTCTCTTTTTCTACATTATACAGTCAGTCAAGTACGGTTTTTATTAAAGAAGCAAATGCATTTTTCAATCTTTCACAGGATTATCACCTGCTTGTATCGGGAAATAATCACTTTTTGGTTTTGGTATTCAACTTTATACTTTTTTAGTAATCGATACAACCACTTAAAATACAATATTTATCTATATATAGGTCACTGTGTTGTCAATTTTTATTTTAATGATAATAACCAATTAAACCAAAACGTTGCGTGTGTTTGTGTATGTACCTTTAATAGCTAATTAATATGCATGCGTATTATTATTTTACACTCCCTTCTCATAACTCAATTTCAGTACTTCATAGTAGCTCCTCAATAATAATATGCACGGACTTGCAATACCGAAATTACTACAACGGTACATTTAAACACGAGTTTTCAGTCAAATGTGGATTCACGTGTTACACAGAGCAAATGTGTGTTACACAAACCTATAAATAATTATATATCTCTTTACAGGTTTCGTACTGGATGCAATTAATTACGTCATTTATAACTCACGTCCTTAAATTTAATTTTTATGTTTATATGATGCTAATCAGTTATACGTACTTTCGAGGTTTTAGGCAGGCGAAGAAGAAAGAATCAAACAGAAGAAATTGACAGTAGCAGTAGAGTTTGGAGTACAAGATAGGAGTTTTGTAGCTTAAAGTACATCACGGAGTTGTACGACTTTATTATATAGTAATGCTTTAACTAAGTTTTATCAGAATCATTTGGGTATGTCATGCACGATCCGTTTCGTTTCCAAAAAATCCGTAATTCATCATTTTGCGATGATGAAGTTTCTTAAATTCTAGTAGCAGTAAAAGTAGTTGTGTAGTATTTCACGTTTTTTTGTTTTTTCTGGCATATTCATAATATGGTTGAAGATTACAATATATTCATACATAACGTGTTGTATATTATGGCTTTTTAGATTCCTACTGGAGGAGTTTTATTTTCGACTACTATCTATGGTTTCTACTATTCTATAATTTTATCGATAGTTATTATGTGTATTTATGTGTGTGTGTGTGTGTTTTTATCCAAGCACTACTCATACATCGAAACATTAAAGTATGATTTAAATGTGTATTGTTGTTGTTGTTACTACCTCTAGAGTCTCCGTTGTTTTCTACACTAGACTGCGCGTTTACAATGCCTGCTTGTTTTTAGCTTTAATTAACTCTCCACGCTTTCTCGTGAAGGTTTTCTACACGAAGGAAAGTTTGCTTGTAAAATATTATTATGGGTAAATTATGCTACTTTACATTTTGGGTATTTTTATGGACTTTTTTAAACTGCTTCAATATGGCTTTGCTATGCTAAAACTATTAAATGTACAAGTATGTCTTTATCATTTTAACCAATCCATGCAATCACTACAATGAATATAGTTAATTGTGGACTGTTGTTTTTTGTAATTATAGCATCTCATTTATCGAAAAGAAATCACCATCGTTAACGTGTTTTAGCATTCTTTGTCTTCACGACGCGTGTTTTAATAAAACAAGCTTTCCCACTGCAGCATGCAGGAGAAAGTATTATGATTTTGTATGTAAGGAACCCCCCTTAAAGATACAACCAAATTGGCTGTCGCGAGAGTTTCATATACCTTACAAATGTTCAGTACTTTTTCAATTTTAACGTATCATTTGCTACGAACAATTTTATATTTTAAGACCAGTCTTTTTTTAAACGTTTTCATAATAATATTTATCTGTATATCTGTTTGTATTATATTACGTAGTCTACTGTATATACCAAAGTAAGAAGTAACTTATCATTATCGTTTCTCTACTAAATAATTATCTACTCAGGGATAAAAGACGTATTGAACGCGTAATTATCATCATTTACTATTTATGAATGGATTTCCACAACTCAAATATATATATAGCTTGAAGAATAGTTAAAAACTCAGATTTCTGCATATTTAAAAATGCCCAGAGATTTGTATGAACGACTTAATTCAGCTGGGCCATTTAATGTTCAATGAACTTTTTTACATTTACTTTCCCTCATTAAACCAAGTGAGCATTTTTTCGTATTCAGTTTTTAACAATAGTTAATTTCATCTGTCGAGTCTACACACACGTATTTGGTTAAAAAAATATTATACGCGAGTACAGAAATAAGAATAAATCACAATTTCGCTTTTTCACATTTTCAAAAGGGACTCGATATGTAAATTACTACCACAATCTGACTCCGTCACACATGTAAGCATTTACATCATACACATCGCCACACATTCGATAAACTTGATTAGAGATATGATTTTCTAAAAGCAGACCATCTTCATTTTGTACATGTTTTTGTTTCTGTACTCACATATATAGCAGATGCACCAGCATATCATTTCCCTTTCGTAAGAGTAGACCGCAAATGAAATTAACTCTCTGCAACATAAGACTTTAAGGTGATGAAGAAGATATCTTCAAGAAGAAATGTCATTGTGTTGCATTCAACAAACTAAACTGGTTTTTGGTGTCGTAAAGTAGTGAATACAAACATACCAGATTGTAACATTTGTAACTCTCTTCATTTGTGCATTACGCATTTCTTGAAGGAAAAAATCATTGCTTGATTTGTTTTTAACATCCCATTTTTATCATTTCTTTACATTTAAATGACATCCATAATTATTGCGCCATGTAAGAAACAAAATGTCAAAAAACACACAACTTCAGCGTGAAATATAAATTGAGTTCTCTTTGGGCTGTGAGGGAAAGTAAATTTACAGAAACTGTATAGAAGTATTCTCTCCCACAACAAGTACATTTTCAGTTCTTAAGAAAGCCTTGGGAATTTGTCAAAGTCGAGCGCGTGTGTGTGCATGATCCTATTAAAACGATGATTCTAATCGTAAGACGAAAATTAATTAAACTGTCCTGACATGTATGACATAATGTGTACGTCAAATGAATATGTGTCTCTGGCTTAAGTTCTATCCCCTCTTACGTTTAAAAAAGTATTATTAAATTCTTCATCGACTTGTTTGACTAGGCACCTGAACGCGAAAATAATAAAGTTTCAATAATCCCAACGTTACTTCTGTGAAGTTCAATCTTTATAAGAGTATAGAATAGATGAAGGAAGATGTTTACTAGTAAAAACAGGTATAGTAAAGGGAGAGATAGTTTAGCTGACAATGCAGTTGAAGATAATGAAGTGAACATATTTTAATCCATGAATGGTTATTTAAAATTCCAAATAAAATACTTTGTACCCGAGGCTAAACGAAAGAAAAATTACCCCATGAGCAGTTTTACCACGTCAACGTAGTTGAGTATAGTTATGAATATTGGTATACCACTGACATTTTAATTGCATAACGATGAAACAACCTGTGACACTGAACTGAAGTACATATACAATCGTAGCGGATACAAATGAATATTATGTGCACACAAAACAGTCTTGAAGGAAATTATTGGCTTTCTCCTATTGGCCTTTGCTTTATGCTAATATTGACAGACTAAGGACACTACCAACTAATTTCTTTGGAGCATGGAGTAGCATAGGTACGGTGTGTACAGTTGATGGAACTTTTCTGTTGTTTTCGATTGCAATTTGGTTTACCTAAATGAACAAGGTAAATTGAAAGCCAGGCTTTACTAACTGTACATTTAGGATCACATTGGATGTACAACGTACTTTCCTTAATAAATATGATGATTAAAAGTAATAATATCAAAATGTTCCTAACTCTCCATGAAGGTTTATATAAAAACTTTGTCCACGAACTCATGACCTTTGCTTGTCCATGAGACGAACGATGATGAACTACTTTAAAGTTTTACACACACACGACTCGATATTTGACAACATTTTCCGTATGAACTGCCGACATATGGATCCCATGTCTTGGGAGTGGCTTCTCGAAGAAATATTATTACGTATGAGTAACCTTGTCTTTCTATTCTTCTCCAAGTAATCAAATTGTAATTCCTTACGTGTAAAAAGCATGTATAACGTTTGCAATCCATTCACAAATATTTAAAGTAAATGCACAGTACGTTTGGTTTGGTCTAACTACGAAACCATTTGAAGTACCAATAACATAAGAATATCATTTAACTATAATCCAAGTCCAAATGAAAAATCACAGATGAATACCACAATAAGGAGTCCTGTCGCGATACAAATACCCAACAAATAAAACAATAAATCAAAATTGGAGAGATACAGAATAATTTAACATGACTCGATTGAAGTGTGAGAGATTGTAATTTAGCTTTCTATTAAAGCGATAATGATTATTAATGCAGTGCTCAATGCATTTTGATTGGTTTAATTCTATAATAGTCAGTTGCAACGCGTTTCTAATTATCTTTGCATCTACAGTCGATTATCTGGTAGTGATTACTTGTGAAATATTCTACGGGATGATTTGTGCGCAGTATTGAATGATTCGGTTCGACTTTTGCATTGATTTTGTGTTGGTTTGCTTTGATTGATCACAATTGTAATTTGTAGTGTGTGGATAGAAAGAAAGAGTAAAACGAAGCTTAGTTTCAGTAATCAGCAGTGTACTCAACGGTCGCTCTAAAACGGATGAAAATGATGAAACTGAATCACTTGGATTAAAAATTTAAATTGCTGATGTAAGTGATGTGTCTTGCTGAAGTGCTGTCGATAAGTGTTTGATTTGATGCTGCGTACTTTGCATGATTGCGCAAGGCATGAATTTTAAGCCATTTGAGTAGCCACAACAGCTGATTGCATCTGACATCTAATTCAACATATTTGAATTTACATCAGGAAACATTGTCTTATTTTTAGTACTAAACGAGTCTAGTGATATCATAAAAGCTACAATTACTAGATTACTACAATAGATCATAGATTACTTGTGTCGTTTCGTTGAAGTAAGACTAACCACTAACCTGCACTGATGTCCATGCAACGTACACCCAGAATCGAAAGTGGATTCAAACCAAACTGACACATACCTACGGTGTTTTTACAAAACTCATTGATGACTAAAATAATAAAATTTCTTTTCGTCTAAATATTGTGTCACTTCAAAATCATAACGTTGGCAGTACTGCTTGACCTTCTTATAGTGGTTTCTTATATCCTTTCGAATCCGTTGAGTATATAGCGTTTTTGACGTAGTTCTATAGTTGTTTCCATCCGCCGCATTCGCACGAGCAAGATAGCGTGCAAGAATAACTTCTTAGGATGATAATGAGTTGCTTTAAATTGGAATATCCGATTTTTGAGTGAGCTGCATTCCATAGCTTATGTTCGAAGTGTAGCTCAGTCGCTGAGTCATAGTTTCGAGCACTTAAAAGAGTTTGCTACCGCTACCGGCTACAGGATTTTAAAGTTACTTTGGAAAAGATAATCTCTTCTCATCAGATCATTGCATCCGATTTATCCGGTAGGTTGACGTAGACAAGGCAGGTTGTAGTCAGTGTGGATTTTGATACAGAGATTGATAATGGACGCTTGATGATGATGCAGAGGATAACGTTACTGTTACCGAACAGGAGATCCTTGTTCTTCGGATTCGCTCTTATCGAATTCGGCAACGAGCGCTTTAATATGGGAAAGCTTCTTATGCAGATAATTGAATTTCTCCTTAGCTTCTTGATACCTTTTATCCTTTTTACACGCGTGGTATTCTGTAACAATTTCATCCCTCACCGCCTAAAAGTCACAAAGGTCAAATTGAAAGAGCTACTGCATAGCTTTCAGCTTTGATTCAGCCAATAATTCAGCCAAATACTTACCTGATAATCCGTCGTTCCACGTTCCTCTTCTCTAAGTCTTAGTTCAAGTTGAGCAAACCTTCTCGAAACTCTTTCTATCACAGCGTGCAGATCACGATATATTTGATACTCCGCATTGAAATCATCCTTGTAACGATTTCTCTGCTCCTCCGTTTCGATTCGTGTGTATTGACTGTAAAAATACCATACAGATTGGTGAATAACACCCATTTGCCTTGTATAATTTCCTTGAAGCACTTGCAGGAGAAAATATGCAGTGACACCGTCTCAAATATTAGAACAAGCAAACTAAATAGTGTTTATACTACGGAAGTCTAAAACCTTAGAATCGACTCGTAGTTCTCGTTAAATTTCGTTTTGTAACTATTCAACTATTGGTAGCGAAACCTTAGCCTGGCAAAATCACTGACTTTTGGTGAACTGAGTTTGAACGAATAACTAACCCCATTAATTAAGTCATCATTATTATTTAACTTTCCAGTGCTTCGAAATTTGATCCGAAAAGGCCATAAAAATAATCTCTCCATTGATACAACTTAACACAACATGCCTCCACGATACTATACGTCTCCAATTTCCTCCAAGCAAAAATTCGCAGTAATACCAGACAGTTGTTTATGATATCGCTGCTTGTGCTATTCACACTTCTTTTTCTTACACATATAACACTCATCTAGCCATTAAAAGTGTCTGAAGATACAGGAAGGGAGAGGTAAGGGGTTTTCAATTTCAAGAATTGCTTACGTCAAATACGGAGGATAGTGAGTAGCTCCTTCAGCTCTACTAAAATCGTCCTGATGAAGTTCATCACCATTCTCTCCATTATTCACTACAGGTAAACCAGATGACTTGTCCCATCTACTTTCTCGATCATTATTACGTCTACTTCCACTACGATCGCGATGATCACGATATTCCCTTCTATCCCCTCTTGTTCTGTCCTTTTCTTTTTCTGGCCTACTACTCCGTTGCTCACGTACGACGCTATTACTATTCCGGAGACGATCTTCTTCCTTAGTTCCCAATCCTCCGACTCCACTATGATTTCCAAATCCACTATTACGACCTAAGACTCCATTCGAATTTGCACCACCACTATTTGTTCTACCACTAGCACTCATATCTTTCTTAGTCACTTGTTTGCTATCACTAACGGCTGTGGAAGATGCGTCTTTACTGCGCTGCGTCGGGTGCACCAGTTGCAGATTATCCACTTGACTATCAGGACTTGACTGAGGTGTCGAGTGATTATATCCGTTTGTTCCTCCAGTCACATTACTATGCGTTGTTGAGCTTACACGATTACAACCAGCACTTGTAGACGAAGATGTTGAAGCGTTGTAGTTGCTACTATTATTACTACTATTACTAGCACTGTGAAGAGAGCCGTTGCCCACAAGCTCTCCACTATTGCCGGTGGTACACGAATATGACCCATTTTTCGTTTTCGATTGACTTGTATCTCTTGAGGATTGATATTCGTTGTTACCACCATTTTCTCTCATTCCACCAAAGTTACTGACGTTTTCTTCAAAATGATGCCTACGGCTTCCACTTGAGCTACCACTACTTCCATTTCCACTATCTATAGAGTCAGTTTCATCTGAATCCATTCCACGAGATTTGTTAGAATCAAGATAACTCTGAGAGTCGTGATGGGAAGGAACAACTCCTCCAGGAAAGTTTTTTGAATTCCACATGTACGGAGAACAATTGCCTACGATCATAGGATCATCTTGGGAAGGCGACAACGCTTGAGAGGCGACATTGCTTGTATTGTAGTAAGATGGCGAAACGGCATCGCCAACATTAATAGTATTACTGTTACTACTACGTGGACTAATATCTCTCGGACTACGATGCTCATTTATCATTAGATGAGATAAACCACCAATGTTTCCTCCAGAAGTTTGACTTGCACTCAGATAACTGTTTCCGTTTACAGGACTAAGACGATCAGCTGTTCGATTTGAATGAAAGTGTGGCGACAATCCGTCTCGATCTGATGAACGAGATGCGCTATTGGCACCATTTTCAACACCATTATTGGCACCGTAAGATGACGAAAAACTGGATCCAGAGCCACTACATCCTCCACTGTTTCCATTGCTCGACCTGTTTGGTCTCTTAAAATGAGAAACGCGAGGCTTTTTATTATTAGGATGATCTCCATATCCTGAAGCATTCTCAGAAATTAATCCATCAGGACCAATTTGGGGATCAGTTGACGCAGGTCTTTTAAGACCCTGACTTCCAGAAGATACTGAACTGCCATTGGTCAAACTTCCTCTTTGTGAAGATACTGACTTAGAACCTAATAATTGACTGTTCGAATAGTGACTACTGTGATGCGATGAAGGTGGAGAATGACTTGATCCAGTTGAAACTGTACTACGTGGTGAAGAACCACATCCACTAATTCCGCTACTGACACTACTGTCACTTCCAGGAGGCGTAAGGTTCTGTGGTTTCCGTCTATAAATTAACAGTAAAGTTCAGCAAAATTCTTCAACATTTCAAGTTTTCAACTAAAATAGAAAACACACCGTTTCATTATTTGCTTTTCTTGCTCAGTATAGTATGGCCAATCTTCTTGAACGTCATTCCATATTCCTCGCATCAGAATGTATTCGTTATCCTTGAATGTGGATATTTGTTTCAGGATGTTCATCACTAAAGTCTTTTCTCGGTCTTTTATTCCATCTATAAAAAATAGAACACGAATTTTAATACGAACACGAATAGAACCCCATATTTAATTATATTTATGGTTTAATAAAATGGTTTAATGAATGCAGCTGACAGATTTAGAATTGTTAAGCTGAAAATTATTCCATTTCCTTTCAACCTATCATTTGTACCTACATATCTATGTTCTGTATAAATGCAGTGCCAAATCATTAGATATTTTATTGCCTGTCGACTACAAGTATATTCATTTACAACACAATTTCTGACCCAATCAGTCCTATATTTCCAGCATGCATCCTTGCACTACGTCATACATTAGTTGCATACAAATTTTTTTAAATCATCAAGGTTCAGTCTAAAACTATTCGATCACATTTAATCGCAGTCGTGATTTGTTCTTCATCTCGCAAGGAAATCTTGGATAGCAAGTAATGCAATATCAAGGGAGCAAGTTTATCCTTGATATTCAACTCTCTGAATAACGACTGTACTATATTAACAAAGTATCCTTTTACAGTAATGGCCAGTTATATATCCTACAGTCCTATAATATAACAGCACAGTAACTAAGTAAGCACTTTCGTCTTGGACGGGAGAAAAGATGAGATAGCCACAAAATGGAACGATGATACTGGTATAGTAGCTATCATTGCTGAAAAGGTACACATCACATACATAGTATTATTAGTATCAATACTAATACAACTGGGCAAAATCGCTCCCTACTACGCCCTTAGTTCTTTTACACACCTGACTTGTCTGATAAATCTTGATCTTGAAGGATACTCAAGACGCATTCATTTACAAAGTTAACCTTGAAAAAGACAACCAATGCTACACTTCTTGGCACTTTAAATCTTCGTAGTAAAGAAGTCTACTGATTTACAAGATATTTGGAGTAGGTACCCATTCCTAATCATCGTCGAGTTAATTGTTCCATAGTATAATTTACAGCTGACCGTTTACAAAGAAACAAAAACGGCGAGAGTGCAGATTTATATAACACCATTAAGTATAAGCTTCCTTTGCCTAAAACCATTATCCTGCAGAATTATACCAATATTGTTCTCACCTCGGGACAATCGTGCAATCAGTTCTGGCTTTTTGAATGGCTTCAAAGCAAGTAGGTGAATCAATCTCTCCCTGTACAGATACTTCTGATTAGTCAAATCAATCTCATTTATTAATTAGATTAAATATGCTTACTTCAATGGTCGTTTGGCAATATTTAGAGACCCAGGATTTGAGCTAGACGAACTAGGAGGCTTTCCATTTGTAGAATAATTGTTTCCATTTTGGGAAACCGTAGATCCTTTCAAATTGTTTCCATATGATGACTGACTTCCGCTACCAAATTTATTGTTGGGTGAGCCTTTTGGATTTTGATTGTTAAACGGAGACAGACGATCTGGAAATTTTTTCTTGACTTTTCCGCGGAGGTCCGTACCATTAGCTTTGATTTCCTTTGCACTACAAATATTGAACGAATATTTAGTTAAGAGTTATGACTTTATGACTAACTAAATTCATCAATAATCATTTTCATTCGCTACACTTTGCAAAGTTTTGAAAACATCACAAAAGAACTTCATACACTTTTATTTTAAAGCAAGATTATATTCTGCAATATATATATATATATCGTGTGGCCAATATTAATACAAAGCTATAAGGTCTTGACTCTTCATTACGATCACGGAACTCTTTTGTTCTTAGACGTAAAATCATCATATTTTTTGCATGATCCAAGGTTTTCTTGGATCTGTCAATCACCTTTAGATATTCAGCTATATAAGCTCGATACACTTAACATGAGCAGTAAGTGAACAGTACAAAAATTAATTGATTTGTTTCGATCCAATGTAGGATAGGTAAGAGAAGTATTCCACAGACATGAGTAAGATTACTTCGTCGTATGAATATCATAGAAGCCCTTAATATCTGATATTCATAAATAGGAAAAATAATACATCAAGAATAATTAGTTTCACACACCATTCCTGCTTCCGTTCTTCTTCAAGTGCTGTGAACCTTTGCTTAGTCTCTGCATAGACGTCATCATTGGCTTTGATTCGCATCTTGAACGGAAGGGTACCCATCGACTCCAAGGACCTAAAAAGATAATTTAATTTAGTGATGCATATGTACTTCCATTCCATCGATAATAATTGATTTTGGAATTTGATTAAACAAGATGTGTTAGTTCTAATTGTATGATTCCTGATAAGCAAGTCTAGCCATTTTAATTTAAAATTTAAATGCAATTAGATTTGAAAAGCTCGAACTTATTGTTAGTAACATATCTATTTATTCCACGTTTAAAATAAAAATAAAATTTTAAGAATACAATGAGTAAATGTTTCGTCTGGAAAAGTTTATATTTTTGTTTTCTTTATGACCTAACCATGGATCGTTTAGATCATGAGTTAATTGTTCTAGTAAAACATTTACAACGTAACAAATTGCTAGAACTTATAGCGCCATGCGCATATTTGAGAAAATAGTTGTATCTGTTGTTTTTTTTGTACAAGGTATTATAATCAAGTCCCTAAAAACTACTAAAAAGTGGAAAAGTATGGATTCGTATTCTACATATACACAGATTGAAATTCCCCCAAAGTGATACGCGCAATGCGAATTGATCGGTTACTATCTACTATTTAGTAAGCAAGAAACTTACTTTCCATTCTTTTTCTTGAAATCAACCAAGTAACAACTCTGCAAGTCATCGTGACAGGCATTGGAAATCATTCTATGCTCAGCATACGTGTTTTCTAATCGCAATTGCATGGCATTAATATGTGTTTCATGGGGGTACTTAAATTAAGGGCCATATATTTTTGACTGGCAGCCGATTTTAGATCTTGTACATGATATAACTATTAGAGCAACTACGTGAGATCTGAAAACTAACTTGGTAAGCACAAGTAGAAGGATTTGAAAATTCTAATACTTTTTCAGCGATTCATTCTAATGTTTCAAATTTTAAGCTTAAATATTTAGTCAAGCTCAATCATTCTTTAATACTCTCATATGCTCTTCATGAAAAATCGCATTAAGTTAGTAATAGCTTTTCACATTGTTATTTACATTATGCAGAGCCAGCAGATTGATCAAACCAAACATATATTGATCCGCAGGTGAATTGTTAGAAAAATTATTATGAGTTACCTTGAGCCACATTGTTGAATGCACTCAAAGCTTCCTTGAGGACCTTCAATATCTGCATTTGACTGAAGACTGAAGTCAAAGGTTTGACCCTGGCTGCTTTGGGATGAAGGAATAACGATGTGCTGCAAATAAAGCAAATGAAAAATATTAACTCATTCATAAATGTGTTCTTAAGCTCCTAAATAAAAATTATTAAACATGAAAAGGAAACTATGTACATGTGCATACTGCAGTATTTTATCATCAGAATAATGATTGGATGCACAGTAGTTTTACATTTGATTAACTGCTGTCTTACAATGAATTGACTGTTGCATGTTAATTGCGTCAATATCCAGTCTAGTTTTTAGGAAGTGATTTGATCATTTAGAACCGAAGAAAACCAAAATATGTTCCTGTGATTGCGTTTAAAGTTAATTTTCCTTCAAACAAACATTCTAAAGCTTTTTACCAGAAAATTATGATACATAAATAAATACTTCATTCTTCAAGAAGTTAATTTTATGCACTTTTTGTGCCAGCACACATTATTCACATCACAGGATGTTGAGCACATGCAAAAGTAAATGTGTCCTAGATCGCGACTCATGCATTACACCACGATGCATCAAATAACCACAATTACAACTTTAGGATTAAGGAAGTACCTCCACTACAATCAGCCTGTCTGTCTGCACAATGAAATTGCTTAAAGCTAGCTCATGTGACAATACAAACATAGCTCAAAATTTGAGCCCGTTCATTTAAATTACGTCGACACTTTCCAACTTTTTGTTCAATTTTAGTATCTTTTGCTTTATTATGAAATATTCTACCCAGGTTTGTATTACTCATACTTTTTTAGCTTTCAAAGGTTTTATTTGACATATTTTGATTACATATTTAAGCAAGAAGAAAATACAACATCAATTAAATGATGATTTATTTAAAAATAACTTCAATCAATCAAACTAAACAAAACAATAAGCGAACCCAACTCAAACAAATACTTCACTGTTTCCGTTTCGTATTACAAAAAGAACATGCTTTGGTGTCTAATTGAGTTTCTGGAAAGAATAAAAAAAACTGAAAAATGAAACCGAAACCAAAACTACGGTGCACTAGCAATCCGATTATTAATTTATTATTGCAAGACTTTGATTTTATTAAACGACCCGACCCGACGTATTGTTTTATTATTTTTTATTGCCGTATCAAATTACTATTGTACGGTACAATACAAGATTTGTAAAGCTTAGCGGATTATTTCTGTACTTACTCATCGAAGAACTTACTGAGTGAAAGATGGAAGATGAATAGCTTGTTATTTATGACTGAAGGCTACATATTTTTAAGGCAATTCATGCAGTATTTACACTTCAAAAACACATCTTTTATTATGTTTATAACTATCATGATACAAAGAAACCTTTATTTTGAAATTGGACAAGTTGATATTGCTGCAGAGAGATGTAGCAGTAGCAGGAATCGAAGAATTCTTGATTCTTCTATTAGAATTTTACGAGACTGAATCTCTAGTCACTATACTCTCAGTCATAGCATCGCGTCATTCCACATCAGTCAAGAAGCTATCACAACTTTCTATTTTTCATGAAACACCTTATCCCTAAATAACACAGAGATGACGCAAACCAGACGCCGTAATGAGTTATTGCGAAAACAAAGTTGCAAGAGTAATAAATTACAATGCACCAATTGCACTTCTACTCATTCCTGTCTCACTAGCATTCATTTGGCACAGTCTCAAAGATCTTAAACTGTACAGCGCACAATTTATTCCATATGATTAAGTTATGCACTTTTACCATCTCTTCATAGTCGCACACCAAAAAGTTAGGCTACATAATCTGATC
>Ga0194135_10001270_pt1 | contig 14900 bp, 15 predicted proteins | sample LitLau_LLRF_2013_FD_134024 | JGI IMG/M metagenome (GOLD analysis project Ga0194135, IMG submission 134024) | Freshwater sediment microbial communities in response to fracking from North America - Little Laurel Run_MetaG_LLRF_2013 (version 2) | ecosystem: Environmental > Aquatic > Freshwater >...
ATTTAATATTGTGCATGCGAGAGGTTTGGAAAAGGGATATTTCTTTTCCCAGATGAAACCATGCAACTATAATCTTGTTTTACCATTGGGAACAGATAAGTTTTTAATGAATGTCAATATGGAAAATCAAATTATGAATGAGGAATATGATCCAACTTTAAATGATAATAATGTGTTTATTAGCGAATCGACCAAACGGTATCCTGGCGGTGTCAACTTTTGCTTAGGTGAATATAAAGTAACCCATTTACAAGCCTATGATTATCGAATCGCATATCCATTGGCAATTGAAAAATTAAATATTTCAGATGAAACTGCATTGATTATACCAGCAAATGCCCTATTACTGATTTCAACCAAGTTACCCATAGAACGTCATAAGGAATTTAAATTGTTTGACTATAAATTGCATCAAGGAAGATCGAAATTAAATACAAAAATGATTATATATCAACATATTAATTACAATTTATTTTGTGGTGGCTCATTCGAGTTTAACCACACAGAATTAAAACAGCGAGGTAATAAATTTGTAATTGTAATTTGGCAAAAAAAGGTTGGTGTATTGGCTAAAATTATAAAAGATATCAATGATGAACGGGAATCAATTAAATATCAAACAACATTGTTGAATTCTCTAGTTGAAAAATTAGAAGATGTGAAAAAAAATATCAAACAATTACAAAATATAGCTATTAGTTGTAGTAGCATTGATAATAATAATAATAATAATACAGATAATGATATTGAATGCCCTGACGATGGTGAATTTGATTTTGATTTTGATGACCCAAATGATAATTTTAGATCCGTTGACAATAGTAGTTTTGATTTTGATGATTCTTCTGAATCCAATATTATTATTAATGCTGCTGCTGGTTTCAAAGATCACGAACCCATAAATCCATCATCAATCAACAATAATAATAATAATTACTCTTTTATAGGTGAATACATTGATGAAAATTTCAATGTTAATGAAGATTTACTTTTTAATAATTCCGATTCTTTAATAAAAGTTGACCAACTTATCAATTTAGTGGAAATTGAAGCCTTAAATCAAGAACATCGTTATAGGCAATTGAAAATTGTGGTTGCTAGTATCTATGGATGTATTGGTAGCACAGCTCCTGATTTGGCCAGCATTATAACTACAATTATTCGAATGACCCTATTGTCATCGGCTCAATATTTGAAAAATAAATACAACGCCAAGATTTATTATTGTGATACAGATTCAATGTATCTCAAGTGTGACAGTAAACTAAACGTTAATTTTTCTCAAGAATTAAATAATTTATATCCATATACTGATATTGAAATGAAAACTTGTAATTTGGCGTATTTCATAGCAACTAAAAAAACTTTTACATTCAAAGACAATGTACTAAAATACGGCCAACATTGTAATGGGCCAAAGTCTTGGCGTGAAATGATTGAACATTTTTTCTATAATGTTAAAAAATTGGAAACTGAACATGATGTCACTCAATCATTTAATGATTTTTTCCATACAATTTACACCAACTTTAATAAGAATAATATACATTCTTTTAGTAAAAATGTAACTATTCAAGATGTTTACAAAAATAATACCGATTTAGCTGTCTTGAAGGCGTATATGGCTAAAAAATATCCGAGCATGAAAAATGTTAGGAAGTTAAGTGTATACTATTTTTATGATCAATCTGATGCAAGGAAAGTCATACTACGACCTGTAATAGAGTTGCAACCGTTTAGTGAACGTATTATTATCAGCCGAATGAATTTTTATAAGTTTTATACTAATATTTTCAAAACTGTTTTCAATATAATTAAGTTTAAAATTATGGAATCTCAACCTGATATACCATTGACTGTTAATATAAAAACTATTAATCAACTTTTTCTTAATTCCTTTATGCACACACACAGGCGGTATCAATTATTGATGATGTGATGATGTGTGCGGGTTGATTTGCGGGATATAGTACCAATTTCAGAATGCATAACGTTTTTGCAGCTGAAGATGCAATAAGCAATTATCTACATATTCAAAAACGTAACGAAAATCATAATATCAATGCATTGCAAGCTGAACATTTTGCCACTTGGTGGATGGGATTTAGCGAACAGGATAGATTAAAAATTTCTACCCTAATTGTGGATAATTCTAAAAAAATGATTACAAATTTACCAGCATTTTTCCCAATTCCAACATTTTACGAAGTATTTAATCAAACCTATTGCATCATCATCAATGATAAATGCCCAAATTGGTTCTTTATTCTAATTGTAAACATGGATCGAAATGATAATTTGAGCAACACACCTTTATTGGATAAAGTGATCAATGCAAAGTTTACAACAACAACAACAACAACAAACGTTCCCGTACCACCTATACATTCATTTAAAACTAAAGTTAATTTGCAAAGCAATAAAGATGCGCCACAACAAGCAAAAGTAAATAATAACATCAAAAATAATGCAAATATTCAAGCGCTTAAGGATATATTAAATAATCCAAACGATGTTGGTGCTCTAACTCGTACTTTGGAAAATGCTTTAGCAGTCCAAGAAGAAAAAGAAATACGAACAGATGATGATGACGATGACGATAATGATGATGATGATGATGATGATGATGTTCAATCTTCACCTATTAGTTAAAACAAAAAAAAATTAAAATGTTTGATTAGTACTTGGAAAAATTGATGGTGGTGGTGTAAGCGGTTGATGTCGTACAACCACCTTATCAGCAGCTGTTTCAATAATTTTGTTCATTTTATTGAAAACTTTTTCTGTAGCCTGTGCCGACTGCATATAATAATTATCAACTGTAGTATTTACATTTTTATGATTGTTTATTTGTTGAGCTAATAAATGTTGACCATTATTAATTAATGCTGTTGTTGTATATTTCCTAAACATATTGAAGCCCAATGATATTTCTGCTGGAATTCTAGCGGTTACACCTAAATCTTTAAGTTTTTTTTGCATATAACTCAAAGACACTAATATAACATATTTGTCTTTTAATAGTTGTTTTTCTTTTTCAATTTCTCGTCTCTCGACTAAAATATTATTCATGTAGTCATAAATTATGGGTCTATGGTTTAAAATTGTTTGTACTAGATTTTTTAAATGGTTAGAGACTACAAAATTTCTAGGTGTAGTGATAGACTGGTTCTTGAATTTGATATATACATCTTTATCTTGTAAAATATCTTGTAAATGTTGCATTTTTAAATTTTTAATTTCACCAATTCTCATAGCTGTATATAATGAAAACATAATAGAAATACAAGTATTATACATACCCAAATGACCACTTTGGATATATTTTTCTGTAGAAACTTTATCTAGATAGTCTTGTGCAAGAGCTACAATTTTTTTAATACCATCTAAAAATTCAATATTTAATAATCTTGAGTGATTTACACCAACACGTCTAAATTTCTTAATACTGTTTGGTATCTTAACCTCAATATTTGTCACTCGTTTGATACTTTTTGCAATTTGATAGGCATGTTCTTCTTTAATTTTTTTACCTCTAAAATTTTTCAATTCCAATACATTTACTTTTTGTAATTCATTTCTATTTTCAATGTTTATATTATTTCGTTTTAAAAGTTGAAAATGACTAACTGTACTCGATATTGTCGATTGAGAATATTTTGTAATATCAACAGTGGATGTTTTACCCAAATCAATAAGTAATTGATAATAAGACATGACATTAACTATTTATATATATTGACAAAAAAAATGCAATACATTTTATGAAATTATATAATTAGCACTGGTAATTTCCGACGGAGTAATGGTATTTGAACTCCATTTCCAGATACGTTCATTCATAACATTCAAACTGTCATCTATAGCATTCATAAAGGGTACATTTTTCTTTATTGCTTTAGGAGGTATAACCTCTTTACCCTTTGAAAATCTAGCTACCAACACATTATAATCGTCATTGCCGAAACTGTAATCGACATAGTAATTACAATTATTGTATAAATCTTTTGAAACTACCAATCCATTTGTAGCATAGTTATAATCTTTATTATTAAACTTAAGTGCCTTCAAACCAGATGGGATACCATCTTCATGTAGATCTGGGCCATACACCACATCGGACATTACAGTATTTATTATATTTCTGTAATCAAAGCAAAACTTACCAACAATCATAAATTTATTGGCACCATTTAGATCGCCTTTGATTTTGGTCAACAAGAGGAAAAACGCCTTTTGCATATAAATATTTATATTTATATATTTCAAACTATTATCATTTACTGCAGAGCTCCTATGCGTTTCATCATCTACGACAGTTTGAGGAACATCATTCACATTACTATTGAAAACATAGAGAGGAATAATTATTGATTCCGGTTTGTTAACTTTCATAGTCAAATCGAATTTCATATAAATCATAGTCTTATAATTATCTACCATACAAGTTTCTTTATACGCCACATTGAATTTTCTGGCATTAAATGCAATCTCCGTCCCTCTACCCATTACCGAATCAACAGAATTGTTTGTATGTTTTACTTGTACCGAGCCAATATTAGCTAATACCAATGGTGCTAAAAAGTCTCGATGACCAATATTAAAGAATAAGTCGTATGTTTTATTATATGATGACAGATTTTGACGATTCGAATCTTCTACTGACACAATAAATGTATCATATTTAGCAGTATCAGTAGTTAAAGGTCTAAGTGCATCCCTTGCGTCTGTTGGGAAATTTACAATATACTTTACATCTGATGATGTGCTTTTGTTGTTATTTACAACAACAGCTGTTGTAGTAGTAGTCTTAGTTTCAGATTTCTTATTGCCCGACAAAGGATTCATTAAATTACTAAAAAATCCCCCACCTTTTGATGATGATGATGATGATGATGTGCTAGGAACAGGTTGTGTTGCAATAGCTGTAGTAGTAGGAGTAGTAGTAGTAGTAGTAGTAGTAGAAGTATCTACATTAGAATTAGTAGGTTCTTTTTTTGAATAAAAAGTAGAATACAAGAGATAGCATATAATTAATATAAATAAACCCAATAAAGAGTATACAAGTAAGGAATATGCATCGTTAGGCATGATTATTTTGTATAATACGTTATACTATATTACTAAGCAAAAGTTTAGAATCTAATAAATCTAATTCGCTACATATTTCAATAAAATTCGATTGGATGCCCAAGTCTGAAGGTCTATCTACACTCAACATTGCTCGTGTCCCTTCATTAATATAACTTAATTTACTATTGAATTTTCTAAAAGCTGGTTTCGGTCGTTCCCCACTATATGTAATCAACGGTCCATGAGTTTTCGGTGTTGTAATATTTAAATTACAAGTATCTAAAAATGACATTGCATAAATGAAATATTTATTCAAATCTTCCAATTCTTGTGCATTTTGTGGATCAAAACCGCACTTGTTGCTTTTATAACAATACATAAATTTTACAAAATTGCTTAAAAATAAAAGTGGTGAATATTGAAATAATTTTAATTCTGAACAAAAAATTACATTAGCCCCAATTACATCTAAATTGCCAATAACTTGAAATATATTAGATTCAAATTTTGCATTTTTAGTATAATAAATTTCATAAATATCATTAGTTATAATATAAATTTCTTCATATAAAAAATTTAGCTTTTCTAAATCATCCAAGAAAAACCTAATCCAATATTTAGTCTTATGGCTATACAATAAATCTAACTTAATTTGAGGTTGTATAATGCCAGAATCACCGTGTTCTATTTTATCCTTGTTATTATTATTAAATAATTTAGACCGTTTAACATCAAGAGAATCTTGAGTTGAGTCGGCAATTAAATTTGATCCAATATGAATACCTAATGATTGAGGAATAGGATCAAAAAATGTAGAAGCCGAGTCAATCAATTTTTTTACAAAATAATTTGAATTCGGTGTATCAAACAATTTTTTACAATAGTCCAAAGTTAATTTTTCACAAAATAACATATAAAATGCTATGCCCCTAGCTTCTACAATAATCGATGAATCTTGATATTTGGTTAAAATATATTCGGCTAATTCATCCACTGGTATGGATGAATTTTGGTAATTTGTATCCATGTCCAAAAGTTACCTCATACGATATACTATAGAGTGAACTATGATTAATTACAATTTTCACACTTTCCACTTCTACAAACCGATCATCATCATTTGAAAAATTTAATTTAGTTAAATAATACTTGTGTAAGTGTTGGGAAATTAAAAATAAAATATATTCTTTTACATGAGTTGATTGTAAAATGAAATCACAAGTTTGAATATAATGTGATGCGCACGACATTACTACCTAACATGCAGACTCTGGCGCCGCGGACTTTATTATAGATCATCGTCAATATCCTCCTCCTCATCCATTGATATTTCTTTTTCATCATTTTTTATTTTAACCACTTCACCATTTCCATCATCATCATCATCATATTCATTATCTAATTCGAAAAAGTTTTCAGTAATATTAGTCATAAGATTATTCAAATTCAATTTCTTGGATGATACAGATTGAATAATAGTTTCCACATCATTATCACAATCTGATTCTGATTCATCTTCGATAGATTGATTTACATTTTGTAATTGAGTGTCATCAATTTTTTCTTCAATAATTATTCTTTCTCTATCATCAGTATCATTTTCAGTTTCAATCACTGGCACTACTTCTTCTTCTGCTTCTTCTTCAATAATTCTTGGTAGTTTAGCTTGTATAATTTCATCATTATTATCTAGTTTACGTTTAGAAAAATTGCCCAATACATTGAAATTATAAGTAGGTTTTGGTGGTGTTATATTTGTATTTATATTATCATTATTATTATTATTCAATTCCACCACTGTTGGGGAATTTTCATTTTGATTATTATCATTAGTTGTACTCAAATGTTCAGATACTTTATTTTTAAAAGCATCACTCAATTCTACAAACTGATCATTTAACAAATCAGATAAAATATTTCTACAAACTAGAAATGTGATGTTAGTTTTTTTATGGATATTTGCATCTTCGTCTTCTTTAGTTAATAAAGCTATTCTTTCATCATCTGTTATTTCAATTTTAATATTATTCGCTTTAATGTATTTACCAAGATCAGGATATTTTTCTGTTGCAAATTTAGCTAAAATAAATGTAGTAGCTTTTGCTATTAGAATAGGCGTACCTTTTAATTTAATATTTTGTGCCAAATTAATCAATTTTTTTAAAGTAGTAGTATCATTTTCATTTGATAATTTTAAACCTTTTAAAAAACCTATTGAGTTTAAGTGGTTTTTCAAGAGAGTTTGTTTGAAAGCATCTTCAATATTAGTCGTCATCGTATTAGTAGTAGTAGTAGTAGTCATCATGCAAAATTATATAATTGCAACATATGTTGTACTAATTTTAATATTAGTTTATATCTTATTATTCTACAACATGGATAGAAATAAAATTGTCAAGAAAATAAAGTCAAATATACAACATTTGTCTAATTCTCCAATAAATAGATTGCAAGATGCTTCGGGCATTTATAATATACCAAAATTGAAATTATCTACAAATAAAAATGATTTAAAACTTGCCAATAAATGCAATAAACCTTTACCCATAGACGATGATGAAGAAATTATTAACGACCACTATTGTATACAACTATGTTTAAACAGCAATGCAAAACATTTAGAAATTGGTGAAACTGAAAATGTTATTTATGATTCTACACTTTTAAAATCAGGACATCACTATTGTTATATTGGACAACTTCCCAAATGCAATTTAAACACAACTATTGCCATAATGACTATAAATTCGATAACTTGTAGAACAAAATATCCAAATATGTTTGGGGGTAATTATGGCAATAACATAATCGCTTGTAATAATTATGAAATTTATGATCCCAGAAATGTTCTATGGGATGCAAAATACAATTTACCGGCAGATCCATATACTACAATTATAAATAATGAGGATGAACTGTTATCAGATGGAACGTATAGATTTTATTGTAAGTTTAATGGGCTAGATTCAAAGGGTAATAAGTACATTAAACATCCATACAAAAGATTTCATCCATTTAAAAATTATTGTTCAGGTTTAGTGACAAAAGCACACAATTTAGTAAAATTAAAAGTCTATAATAATCAACAATTATTTCATTGTGACTGTGGTGCTGCTACTAAATCAAGATTGAAAAATATAAATCCACATGATGTATCCTCCCAATGTTCACCAATGCAAATGGTTATAGAGGATTTAGTGAAATCGAAAAAAAAATTAACAATACCTTATAAATGTTTCACTCTGTTTTCGACAATTGATGAAATTACTAAATATCCACCGTGTCCAAGCGAACAATTTCTCACTGATAGTGTGGGTATCGCTACCGTGAATATAGAATTCACTGAACATGAGAATGCCATTATTGAGCATCCAGCATACGAGGAGTTTGTTGAAGATGAGAATTCTGGAACTTTAATAAAAAAATATAGTCGAATTTATTATTAATATTCACATGGTTGTAAATTATTATCAATAATTGTTGTTGTTGTTGTTGTTGTTGTTGTGACATCTTCTCTAATAACAATTTCTTCAACTTTTTGTCGCTTGATAGGTTTATTAATATCGTCGCAATTATTATTATTATTAAACAACTGAACAATTTGGTTATTCTGATAAATCTTCAATTCTTTAATATTTTTTTTAACATTTTCTATTGCCGTGCTAAAATTATTATTATTACACCATTGTAATACAGATCTAGATTGAATTATTGGTGCACTCATCATTTCAGTCATGGATTTTACAATTTTATGACAAACAATTGAATTGTTATTATTATCATTAATAATTGATTTTGTCATTATACCACTTTCTATATAATCTAAATAGATTTTGATTTTATTTTCCATATCTTGTATAGAAAAATATGAATTGTCCACATTCTGATCTTTTTTCAATTTTGGTAGAGTAAATTTACCCATTTTACAGCAAACATAAATTATACCATAGACTATATCGCATAGATTATTATTATTATTATTATTGTCAAGAAGGTGTTGAAAATGTTCTAAATCATGTTTTTTAATATTCATGAAATTCAAACTCATAGATTCGGTGAGCATTTTATTCGTAAAATCTGTTCCGCACAATGCAATGTAAATTCTGAATAAACGTTTTGGTATATTGATTATATCTTCAGAAAAATCAAAGCCAATAAATTGTCTGTTGTCTTTAATATCTTTCAACCATACACATGAGTCTGAAACGCCATTACATTGTAATAATGCATAAGGATACGTAAAATTTAAATCAACTATCCCCTCCCCATACAAATGATGATTCGTTTGTATATCAGATAAATTAAAATTCGTACATTTAGACCGATGGCCATACATTATGGAAACCATATCAGTATCGCCGGTAATGAATAAATTTACATCTGATGAGATGTCTCGATTCTTATACATTTGTAATTCGGATTCACCAACTAGTAACTGTTCAATTTTGCAATTGGGTATATTTTTTTGACATAAATTTACAAATATATCCACGAGTAAAGATTTTTTATAGGTTGTTGTCGATTCCGTACGCTGTCTTTTATTTTCTATTCGTTCTCCATCCATATAAATATATACATTTAATGGATGTAAATTGTTGAAATGTAAATAAACTAATTTTAAAATATTTAAAATGTAATTATACGCCACCGAAGCCATCAAATGTTCAACATCATTTTGAGTTTTGTATATTTTAATGTCGCCTTTATGCCAGAAAAACGAACCATCAATATAAACTCTATAATTGTTAGGTTTTGAATTGTATAAACCCTGTTTGAGGGAGGATATAAATTCTTTCAATACAATACCCATAATATAGTCAATACAAAATGAGTCTGACCACTTTCTCCTTTTGTTCTACAAATCCACAAAATCACTATAATAGATGTATACTCAGCCAGTGTGGGCAATGTAATGATCATGTATCAAAGTTTATATGCAACAGTCATGCTAAATTATTTGGATTAATTTATAAAAGAATTCTAACTTGCACCGCTAATAATCATACACAATCGAGAATTGTTACTTATATTCATACACCCGTGGAATTTGAATTGCCGTTATTCATAGATTTTGAAAATTCTATAACGGACATGACTGAAGTGCAATCATATTTGGCGGCAATGCAAGCAGTTCATAAATTTCCAGATAACATCATGACGAATATTGCAAGAAGTGTTAGCTGTCTATCTGGCTTGGATCCAATCAATCGAGACAGATGTGAACTAACCGGATGGCTATCAAATGAAATGTCTGAAATCTATTTGTATGCACCACAAAATAATGAAAATAACATGGGTTTGGCCTACAAATCGATGAATTTACCATTATTACATAGAATGCTTTTATGCTATACTAAACCATCAATATTAGTTGAGTCGGAATCATCAACAAAAGTTTATATTCCCAACATTGGTTTGACCAAACGGGGAGGCAAATATTACATTACAATTCTTAATAAAGATATTTTACTAAAGTATATTGGCAATGAACGTGATTATATTGCTTCTCCTTTATGTTTGTTAGGTTCAGAACAAAATAACAATAAAGCAAATGCTACTCGGACATTTAATAGAATAACCCCAGAAACGTGTTAAATATAAGAAAAGAAAAATGCATTCATAAGCTTGCTAAAATATAGTTATTCAAAAAACATTAGACTTGAGGAGAAAAGTATGATATTTTTAATTAACTAAAAAATTTCTTGTTCAATTTAAAATTCTGAAGGTTTTCTTATTTTTTTTTCTGAAAAAAAAAAATATATCATAGTATTTTCTTAATCCACTCCAAGCGTTTGAAAAGAAAAGAAAATGTGTTGTATACCTACCTAATTTTAAAAATCAGTTTTCTCATATTATAAATGGGTTATTTTTTTTAAAACGACATGCTATTAGTTTCTCAACGGATAGGATTATACTAGTAGTATTCGGTATAATTATTGTTGTTGTGGGACTGTTGAATAATTAGTATTTCTATGAATTAGTGGGTCATAGACATTATATCGAAGGCAAAATAATAATAATAATAATAATATACATCACTCTGGAAATATAATATACTCCCGTAAACCTGGCGGCGGCCACTATACACACACACACACACACAAACAAAATAAAATGTAATGGACACTATATAAAAACTCAAAAAGAACCCTATAAAATATCAGTCCTTCACAGCTTTTCATTGTGTGCGGTGAGCTTTTTTTAAAAAAAAAAACTATACCACTATGAGTTTAAAAATTCGTTGCCCAATTGCCTATTGCTTGGTGAATGTCAAAGATTACGTCGACCATGTAAAAAAATGCAACATAAAAAATTCTCATTTGAATTTGGTTCAATGCCCATACAGCATTAAACATTTCATGCCTAAAGAAGCGATGAATGAACATTTGAAACATTGTTCGGTGTTTTCAAGCCTTCCATTAGCCACAATAATGCATCTCTGGCAAAACGTTTCCAATACTACAGCTGATGAATTATTATTACTACCAACAGGTTTACGAATGGGATTAGAAACCATGGCAGGAGAAAAAAGATGACAATAATGAGGCCGAAAATGATTATGAAAAAAAAAAATATGAAACCCAAAGATGTGTGAAAATTCAAATATTGATGATGTGTATGAAGATGATAATATATATAGTAATGTTATGATCGACTTAAGGAATGTTCTATATATTATGTATAGAGAGCTGGGAGAGGACTTCGATGGAGCATATTGTATCGGGTTGTTCTTCCATATTATACCAGCTTTCTTATTATAATAATTAACATGTACAATATTGTGTTATTTGTTATATTATGTTATTATAACACACAGACCAATAAAGTCGTCGATGTCGTCCTCATCATCTTCATCTTCTTCGCTAATATTTTCTTTCCCGTAACTAGAGCCTGACCTTCGTCCTGATAATGATGATGATGATGATGGGTAATAATTATTATTATTAGTCAACCCATACTTGCGTAACTATATATATGGAAACCCAGACACGTTTTCAATTAATTTTAATTTTTTTTTTTTTTGTGTGTGTGCAAACTAATTAAATATATGTGAGTACTTATATGTCTGTCTTGGTATTATATATTTTAGTACTACTCTTCCACTATTATAGCCTCCATAATATGGAATTTTTACGTATTTGTAAATCTTATGATGATGATGATGATGATAATGTGGGAAAAAATCCTATATGTGACGAAGCGTATTCTGATGAATTCTTATACCCACCAAATAGTAAGTTCATAGATTCATACCAATGCCTAATAAAACATCAACAATTGGCCTGGAATAGCGTGGAGGTGAATCCTATTACCGATCGAGACATGTTTGAAAGGCAGTGTGACGATAGATTTAAAAAGATTGTATTAATTTCCATTGCTACACTAGCTCATGGTGATAAATGTGTGAGTGGTATGTTAAAGAATGGTATTTTAAAACATGTAAAAGCATCATTACCATTAGCAATGTTTACTGATCAGTGGGCGCGTGAAAATGTACATGAAATGGCCTATGTTAAACAATTGGATATTAGTAATGATGCATCATATTATAGATCTAACGATTTTATCGAAAGGTACATGGGGCACTTTGAAATGATTGGTAAGGTTTTGCAAAATAATAATTATGAAGATGATAATATTATTGGCTGTTTACTTTTTAAAATAATGATTATGGAAAATATTGTTTTTACACCATTATTTCATTGCATTTGCTATTTGTCTACATTAGGTTGCGCACAAAAATTGTGTGAAATCAACATGTTAGCTATGCGCGATGAATTTATTCATTATGAACATGCTCGTTTATTGTCCAGTAAATTATTGAGAATTGGTAAAATGTCAGAGCAAAAAGCAGCAGGCATGTTGTATTCGGTTCGCGAATTGTTGTTGGAGTTTATGGAACAAATCATCGGTGATTACGTTTCACCTGATGGCAAATACAGTTTAAAAATTGCTCAACAACATTTTGATTATACGTTTAGTCAATTTATGAAAGAAAATGGTTTGTTTAGAAAGGGTCATGATGTGGATGTTGATCATTCAGAGTCTTCAGAATTTATGATTATGCCGCAAAAGGAGATTAGAACAAATCTAATGGAATCCACCAATACTATGTATGTATCAGTTAAACCTACTGACGGTACAAATGAAGTACAAGAAATGTTCAATGCATTTATGAAATAGGCTTTTCAAACGATTGTAAAATTTCATTATAAATGTTTCCAACATTAAGCACAATTATTTTGTATTTTCTAGCACATTTGTTTATTAATTTGCAATCACCTGGCATATTTATAATGTGTGTGTACTTGTCATTGTATAATTTTTCAAATTCTGCTTGAATACACAAACGTTTTTCAACCCTATGATATTTCTTTACTTTTATAACCTGTGTTTGCAATTGTCGGGTATAAGATTGTGTTATACCACAACTTGGATATGGATACCCATTCTCTAAATAATACATTAATAATTTCGGTATAGGTACACTTTAGGTAGGTATATTATAGTAAAAAATGTTATATTTCATTGCCATGGGTATATTTATTCTGCCAAAGAAAGGTACTTTATATATAGGTAGTAAAAAATGTAAATATTTTTTCATTGCTATATAATAGGTACTTTATATAGTTAAAAAAATGTTATATTTCATTGCTCTATTTATCTTTTTTATACTAGTTATTGGTTTACTCTTTGCCAAAGATAGTTTTATCAATACAGAATTGTATAATTATAATAGAAAAATAAAAGATTATTGGTTAGATCCAGTTGTGTCAACTCATTTTCATCATCATCATGATGGATGAAATGGTAAGAGATAGTCAATTTTTGCAAGTAATACATCAACAATTTGGAAAAATTGGAATTCAAATATTAATAAATTTTTCATTAATATTTATTTTAATTATAATTTTAGTTTTTACAATATCAGGACTGTATATTGTAAACAACCATGAAAAAATTAACGATGAAAAATATGAAGTAGAGGAAATTAAGGAATAAAACTATTCAATTTTTTCTGAAATGCGACAAAATTTACTAAATGATATGTTTTTATCAACATGATTCCACCAGTGACATGCTGTCAAGATTAGTCTTTGTAATTGAATAAATTGAATTTCTTGATATTGAGTTTTTCTAAATTCTTTTTCATCAAATTTGAATATTTTATTGTCATAAATTAAATCAAACGCTGATGATGATGATGATGATGATAACGAACAACTTTGATCATTAATATCAGTTTTTTTATTATATTTGCTATTAAAGTAGTCAATCATGTTTTTTGGTTCGTTTTGGTTTAGTTTTAAAAATATTTCTTCCTCTAACTTAACTGGTTGATTTACCAAATGTGCTATAAGTGGCCTCGAAATGATGGTATACTCAGTATCTTTAATGTTTAAATTTATGATGGGTTCATTTAAAATTTGTTTAGACACTGTAATGTTTAGTTTTTGTTTTTGCGAAACTGCAAACAGTAAATTAATAATGATAGGAATATGAGTGTCTTTAACATAATAGGGCATCAATTCACGACTATGTTTTTGATATAGACATTTAGTCATTTTATGAATTCTCTCATAAGAATCAATTTTATAGGACATAATATTATCATTCAATTAACTAGCAAAAACTTTGTAGAAGGATTAAATTTTGTATTTGTAATATTTAGAAAATTATATAACAATTGAATGTCATAGGAGGTTGGATAGTTTACCTTTTTGCAATAAATAAATTTCCAATTTTCATTATATTCTTTATACAATAATTGCAATGGTCTATTGGCGATATGACAAAACTGTTTGCCTAACACACTATCTATAATA
>Ga0194135_10001271_pt1 | contig 14896 bp, 11 predicted proteins | sample LitLau_LLRF_2013_FD_134024 | JGI IMG/M metagenome (GOLD analysis project Ga0194135, IMG submission 134024) | Freshwater sediment microbial communities in response to fracking from North America - Little Laurel Run_MetaG_LLRF_2013 (version 2) | ecosystem: Environmental > Aquatic > Freshwater >...
ACGAAGGATAAGACCCTCTATAAAAATAATCGAAGTGGTGGTTTTACAAGGGCTACCAAACAAAAAAGAGGATGATATTATTTCCATATTGAGCCTGGGAATAGCTTTATCGGTGGCGGATTCTGGGGCCCAAATACACAGGATTTAAAACGTATACGCGAGGAGATCAGCGCAGATCCGGCGCCATTGAGAAAGATATTAAATGATAAATCTTTCATCGATACATTTGGTGTTTTAGAGGGGGAACAACTGAAGACAACTCCTAAAGGATTTGATGCAGCTGATGAAGCTATCGATCTGCTGCGTTACAAGCAGTTTTTGTTAAGAAGAAAATTTACGGATGAGGAAGTGACAGCTCCTTCTTTTGTCAAAGAAGCTGGTCAGACGTTTAAGAATATGCGACCTTTTTTTGATTATATGAGTGAGGTACTGACTACTGATATTAATGGCCTGGCTATCTGAGGGGCATTTTGGGAAGGTCGTTAACACTAATTAACAGTAGATAACTCTGGTTTAACAAAAAATATCTTTTTGTGAGCTATTCTTGTAACAGAATTAGCAATACTGAATCAAATACGGGTGAATTATGTCAATAATTTCCTGTAAACCACCTGAATTATGAAAAAATATTTTATTCCTCTTTTGCTACTGGCAATCTCCAGTACTGCCTTTGCGCAGAAAAACGCTTCAAACTACAAGTACAGCATTAATTTAAATGATGTGGTAGATGATAAGCTGCAAGTTACTTTACTTACGCCAAAACTAAAGACTGGTGATGCAGTGTTTCATCTTCCTAAAATGGTGCCTGGTACTTATGCTATTTATGATTTCGGACGTTATGTTTCGGCTTTTAAAGCTTTTGATAAAAAGGGAAATCAGCTTAAGGTTAATCAGACGGATTTGAATTCCTGGAAAATTTCTGATGCCGGAAATCTTTCAAAAATCACTTATATGGTGGATGATAGCTGGGATAGCCCGGAAATTAAAGGGCCTGAAATCTTTCAGCCGGCAGGAACTGATATAGAAAAGGATAAGGTTTTTGTGATCAATAATTTTGGTTTCTTCGGTTATTTTGACGGAGAGAAAAGTATTCCGTTTGAGGTCACAGTTACCAAACCAGCAGCTTTCTTTGGTTCTACTTCTCTTCAGGCTAATCACCTGAATTCAACTACTGATCGATATAATGTCCCTGATTATTACAGTCTGGCAGATGCACCCATTATGTATAATAAACCTGATACGACGGTTTTACATATTGGCGGAGCGGAAATTTTAATCTCCCTTTATTCGCCTAACCAAAAGGCTACTTCTGCGGATATTGCTAAAGGACTGAAAAATATGCTGGAAGCACAAAAAGAATATCTCGGAGGAACATTACCGGTAAATAAATACGCGTTTATTATAAGTTTAACAGACAATACACATATCAGGAGTTATGGTGCTTTAGAGCATTCTTACTCTTCTTTCTATTTCCTGCCTGAATCTTTTAATCCTGCACAGCTGGCTGAAACAGTTAAAAATACTGCTTCTCATGAATTCTTTCATATTGTAACTCCTTTGAGTATCCATAGTGAGGAAATTGGTGCATTCGATTATGATCATCCTAAAATGTCTGAACATTTATGGATGTATGAAGGGCTGACAGAATATGCTGCTCATCATATGCAATTGAAATATGGACTGATTGATTTTAATAGTTATCTGAAGACTCAGGCCGAAAAATTGAATGAGGCTATGCGTTTTAACGATACACTGGCTTTCACCCGTATGTCTAAAGGAGTACTGGATACTTTTGCGAATCAGTATAATAATGTTTATGCAAAAGGGGCTTTGATTGGTCTTTGTCTTGATATTAAACTTCGCCAGTTGTCGAATGGAAAATATGGAACCCAGAATTTGATGAAAGACTTGTCGAAGACTTACGGAAAAACAAAATCTTTTAAAGATGACGAGTTGTTTGCAACTATTACCAAACTGACCTACCCTGAAATAGGTGATTTCTTAAATAGCTATGTGGCTGGTACTAAAAAACTACCTTATAAAGAGATTTTTGCCTCAATAGGGGTGGATTATGAACCCTTTATAAATGTTAAAAAGGCAAATCTTGGTAAGATGGGGCTGGGCTATAATAGTCAAACCAACAGATTGGTTGTAGCAGATACAACAGGGATGAACAGTTATGGAAAAAAAATGGGTTATCAGAAAGGTGATGAACTGGTAAGTATTAACGGTCAGAACATCCCTGAAGTTTCAAAAGTGAGACAATTTCTGGATAGTGTACGTACCAATCTGAAAGAAGGTAACGTGCTTACTGTAGTGGTATCGAGAAAAGATAGTAATGGCAAATCAGCTGAAGTTAAACTGAGTCAGCCGGTCGAAGTTCAGGAAGATAAACAATACAATATTCTTAAAGAATATCCGGTATTGACCGATGAACAGAAAAAATTGAGGGCTGCCTGGTTAAACACTAAGACCTAACCGATCATATTTGAGTTAAATTAAAACAGCAAAGCCGGAAATGATCCGGCTTTGCTGTTTTACAGCGGTTTAGTATTAAGCTATACTGTTTGGATCCTTGAATTTTTTGCGAAAAGTAAGAGCTGTCATTCCGGTTTCCTTATTGAAAAAGCGGGAAAAATAAGAATGGTTCTCAAAGCCAAGGTCTTCGGATATTTGCCTTACATTCAGCTCGCTAAAGTGTAGCAGTCGTTTAGCCTCTGTGATAAGCTTATACTTTATCCAGAATGAAACCGTAGATCCGGTAATCTTCTTTAAGGATTCATTAAGATAAGGCTCTGAAATATGAAGCAAATTGGCATAATCAGAAGGGCTTTTATAATTTCTAATGTTTTCATTCAGTAGTTTTCTGAATTTCATAGAGAGTTCAGCCGGTCTTGAACTATTCAAATTGAAATCGGGAGAAATACGGATATTGCTTGCAACCATCTCAAAGAATGCGCGGATTAACGAATGAAGTACATTTAAATTTACCCCAGTCTGAGGACGATTTGTTATTTTATCATGTATGATATGAAGGAGCTTATTATAGTCTTCCAGATCGTTTGATGTTAATGTAACAGGCTCCTGGAAACCTAACCAGCTTTCAAAAGCATTCCTGCATTCTGCACTTACTAACGAAGGATCTACAGCAATGAACCATCCGTTTGCCTTGAATGTTTTAATCCGGTAGTGAACCTGTTCAGGTAGAATATAATAGAGTTGACTCGCATGAACCGTTTTTTCTTCAAAATCTACAATCGTAGAGCCAGAACCTTTCAGCATTATAAAGAATATATAATGGTCATCTCTGTGTGCATCTGAATACTCTGGCTCCTTGTAATCTATATCCTCTTGAGTAAACGGTTTAAGCTGAAATCCCAGATCAGTTCTGTCCTGTAATTTATGTACTGGAATAGTATTCATTAATTCAAAAATAGTGTTTTTACTCAGGTATTCTTAAGGCTGAAGCCCCAGTAATTTATCTGCATTTCCATGTGCAATTTTTGCCACTTGTTCTGGTGGAAGCTTAATCCCGCTGAGAAAGTCTATGCCCATCTCATTACTGCTGAATGGATAATCTACAGAGAGCATAATATTATCTATACCGATAGTGTCCAGTGCAATCTGCAATGGGGGTTGCGTGAAAAAGCCACTTGTAGTGATATAAAGCTGTTGTCGGAAAGTATCTATAAGCGTGCGTTGATTTTGTCCGCCATTGCCAGGCAGAAATGATTTGTTTGACCTGTCCCACATAATTGGTAACATTTCGCCCATATGACCTATAATGAGCTTTAATTTGGGATAAGTATCAAAGATTCCTGCAGTTAAAAGACGTAACACATGAATAGCAGTTTCTGAATGCCATCCCCATCCCCAGCAAGCGATAGCATCGAAAGGACCAGTCGTATTTCCTACTTTACTATAATAGGCATCTACTACGGCATCAGGCGGAAGTCCTGGATGAATATAGATCGGGACGCCCAGTTTTTCGGCCCTTTCAAAAATCGGTGCAAATTTAGGGGCATCAAGAAAATCGCCATTGGTAAGTCCTCTGATCATGGCACCGCGAAATCCGTAAGTTTTTACAGTGCGTTCAAGTTCGTCGGCCGCTGCTGCCGGCGCAGTCATTGGAAGATGTGCAAATGCAGTAAACCTTTCCGGGTGATCTTTGATTTTCTCAGCCAGCAGATCATTATATTTTAATGCGAATTCAGGTGCGAGGGTACTGTCTAATAAATTTACGTCTGTGTTTTCTACAGAGAGTACCTGCATGGATATGCCTGAATCATTCATAGAATTCAAACGCTCACCAGTTATATCAGCCAGTTTTGGCATCATTAGGGTTGCGGCACCTGACGGCTTCTTGTTCTCCAATAAACCTGCAGGTATAAGTTTTGTCATCTCGGGAAATGATACGTGTTCTTCTAATGTGACTATTCTCATTTTTATGTTTTGAATCAGATGTAAAAGAACACCAACAAACTGATGTAATCAATAATGAACTCGCGGTAATCATAGCACAATTCGCGGTAACGATTCCGTAACTGATAATTTTATCCTTTGTTATAGAATGCACTATATTTTTGTGACTAATGAAGGTGATCATAATACTATGTATGAAATACTAAAAGCACATATAGACAAAGTAATAACGATAAGGAGATTGGGTAGTACCTATTTGCCAGTAATCCTTTTTCTGTGACCCACTCCCCATTCTGATAGTGCTTTAAGAACTTTTTCCAATGTGCGGCCATAGTCGGTAAGTTCATATTCAACACCTATAGGTTGAGTATTTAAGACAGTTCTTGTGATGAGCTGATTAATTTCTAAATCTTTTAATTCACGACTTAACATTTTGCCCGAAATCCCATTTATTTCACGCAGAAGATCTGTGAACCTCATTTTATTTAAAAAAAGCGCAGCTACAATTGTAATCTTCCATCGACCATTTAAGATATCCATGGCATCATGTACGGAAAGTATTTTCTTACCGCATTTTTCTGCTATTGTTGAAACACTCTCATCCATGATATGTTAGTTAGTATACTTTTTGTCACTGTTACTTTTGGTAACTGTATGACAAAAATACATAATGCGTTCTTACTTTTGACCCATTAATTAATTTTTTGAAAATGGTCTTACTAGAAGCGTTAAACTGGCGATATGCCACAAAAAAAATGAATGGACAAGTTGTTCCACAAGACAAGCTTGATTATATTTTAGAAGCAGCCCGGCTTGCTCCGTCCTCATCAGGTTTACAACCTTATCGTATTTTCGTAATTTCTAATAAAGAATTATTAGAAAAGATAAAGCCTATTGCCTACAACCAAAGCCAGATTACTGATGCTTCCCATCTGTTGGTTTTTGCGTCCTGGGATGGTTATAGCTTAGCTAAAATTGAAGATATATTTAATAAAATTATTGCTGAAAGAGCATTGCCTCTAGATGCCATGGATGATTATAAAAAGACACTCTGGGGTATGTATGAGCCTCTTGGGCAGGAATGGCATGCAAACCATGCTGCAAGACAGGCTTATATTTCATTTGGTCTGGCAATTGGCGCGGCGGCAGAGCAAAGGGTTGATGCTACTCCAATTGAAGGTTTTTTGCCACCTGCTCTGGATGAATTATTAGGCTTGAAAGAACTGGGATTGAAAAGTGCGGTGATATTAGCATTGGGTTACAGGGATGAACCGAATGACTGGCTGGTGAATATGAAAAAGGTGAGGACTCCAAAAGAAACCTTTATAACGGAAATCATTTAGTTTCAGACAAGATCGATAGTCTTAAATAAAAAAAAAGGCGACGTCTGGAGCAACGTCGCCTTTAATTAAGAAATAAATCTCGTACACCCAATAGGATTCGAACCTATGACCTACGGTTTAGAAAACCGTTGCTCTATCCAGCTGAGCTATGGATGCGTTTTCCGTTGTTGGAGCGACAAATGTAGGGTTAAAGTACTGTAAACGCAAATTTTTTTTAAAAAAAATCATGAATCAGGTAGATCAATTCTCTGCTGGGGATGTGATTCAGCGTAAGAGAGAATCATGTTCAGAATATAATCATTTGATGTATAAGGAACTATGTTTGACTTCAAACGCTCATGATCAGAGATGTCAGCATAAAAAGAAATATATCCCATTCCATAAAATTTTCCATTTTCGACCCATAAACAACTCTTTTCTTCTTCATTTCGTCCCGAATCGAGAAGCGCAAAGGAGGGAAGAGCAGATTTTAAATGTTTAATTGCAGCGTTTACCCGGTCATTATAGGCTGCCGGCTCTTCCAGTCCCAGACAAGCCCCATAGCAACCTCCATGTTCGTGTGCGGTACAAGACAATCTGTTTTTCTGTATAAAGCACAATTTTTCACATAAGATATGTTCGGTGATCATGCCCCGTAACATACTTTGTCCGGATAGTAAACTATTAAAAGTGTATAGGGCATTACTGTTTTTCTTATACTTATCAATACCCAGGCGGATATATCCATTCTGATCTTCGAAATCATATAAAGCATACTTTTGTTCAAAATGTTTAAGTGCCTTATTATTCTCTGGCCAGTGTTTTTGGATCTCGGCTGCTTCCAGAATCAGTGCCATCAGCTCAGTTCCGCAGATAGTAAAATCTATATCATGAATATTTTTGAGAAACTCCTGTCTCTGCCGGTTGATTTTGTTTCCGGAAAAGTGAGAACAGACCCGTTTTCTTAAATTCACAGCCTTACCAATATAAATGATCTTTCCTTTCTGATCTCTGAAATAATATACACCAGGATTTGAAGGCAGGGCATCTATGCTGGATTTAGGTAGATTTGGAGGTAATACCTGCTCTCCGGAAGATTTATGTAAGGATTTTGGGATAACTCCTTCGTTGTCTTTTTCCAGAAGGAGCGATAATAATAATGCAGTAGCTGCCGCATCTCCGCCGGCACGGTGACGATCGTGTAAAGGAATATGCAATTCAGCGCATAATTTCCCCAGACTATAAGAAGCGTGGCCCGGAATAATTTTTCTGCTCATTCTTACCGTACACAATTTCTTGCAGTTTAAAGCGAAACCGGCATTAGCCAGCTGATGTCTTACAAAAGAGTAGTCAAAATTTACATTATGAGCTACAAATATCTTATCATTCAGTAATTCATAAATCTTTTCTGCAACTTCATCAAATAAGGGGGCTTTACTGACCATTTCATTACTGATACCAGTTAAAGCCTGTATATATGTTGGAATATCCTGATCAGGATTAATCAGTGTTTCAAAACTATCTACAACTGCCGAACCATCATGAATAAGAATTGAAATTTCTGTAATTCCGTTTCCTGAAGCAAAGCCACCGGTAGTTTCAATATCGACAACGGCATATTTTGACATTTATAGCTAGATAAGTGGGTATAAATATGCTAATAAAATTAGTAAAAAAGATAATTATTCAAAATATTGTCTCTGTGGCATATTAATCGCTAGTTATAAATGAAATAGGAGTGCAATGATATGCTGGAAATGGTCTCTGCCAGCCACAATTTCAGTAATTTACTTTTAAAACCCGGACGGAGCACCGGATGATTTTTTTGGCTAAACCGTTTGATATCGGTAACCTGATCGAAACTGTAAGAGCACAGCTTGCTGCATAAAGCAAACTGTACTAATTAGGGGAGATGATCCGTACTAAATTTTAGATGTTTTATAGTGAGCTGGTTTCTATGACGATAGGATTGCTCAGGATTTTATGAATAGGACATTTATCTGCTATTTGCATTAATCTGTTTAATTCTGTTTCTGATAAATCCCCGGTAAACTCAATCTTCCGGGTAATTCTTGTTGCTGCGTTCATCTCCTGCTCATCAACTATCGCCAAATGAATTTTAATGCTTTCTAAAGCCATATCTTTCCGGTCAGCATACATTCTGATGGTTATAGCCGTACAACTGCCCAGACTGGCCAGAAGAAGTGCCCCTGGATTCATCCCTTCATCAGTTCCACCTGCATCTTCAGGTTCATCTGCATAAATGAAATGACCTCCTGCATAAACTTTAGTCAGATAATGTGAGCGGTCAAGTTCAGTAATTGCAGTGATTGGGTTCTTAGTCATGTGGTGTTTTTTGCTTAAATTTAATTTTAAAATTAAAAAAATCCTTGATGGAATCATCAGAAATACACGAACGATTACTTTTTTTACAATCCTTTACAGGAAAAGAACTAGCCGGTTCTCCATCAAACTATATGAACTGGCTTAAGCCGACGGTGATCCGTGCAGAAGCAGGACAACTGGAATTTAGTTACATTGTCAGACACGAAATGACAAACCCATATGGGATTTTGCATGGAGGGGTTACAGCAGGAATTATTGATGATCTGATTGGGGCTACGGTTTATACACTCGGATTAAATGACGCTTATACTACGGTGAATAATTCAATAGATTATTTTGCTCCTGCAAAGGAAGGGGACCTGATTATTGCCAGAACAGCTGTTGTCAAAAGGGGATTGAGGGTAATCAATTTACAATGTGAAGTCTTTCTCCCAAAGAAAAACAGACTGATTGCCAAAGGATATTCCAATATGCTGAACATGAGCTAGAAAGTTAACAAAAATATGTTGTCGATTTAAAATTAGCTAAACATTTCTTATCCATCTTTGTTATGACTGATGAACTAACCAGGTATGAATATGTTAAGTAATTATCTCAACTTCCAATTTGATGTACAGGGTAAACCTGTCAAAGGTTTTTGCATGAGAATTCAGGATGATTTTCATGAAACCTACGCTGTTATTGTGGATGGTTATCATTCATTTTGTGTCTGGCTCGATCAGCCTTCTTCTACCTGGAGGTCTTCAAAATATACCAACGTAGAACCTGGTGTACTGGAAAAAATTATCAGCCATCTGGATATTCATAAACTGGCTTAATCCATATATACAAAAGCGCCCGCTTTGGATTTTATCCAAAGCGGGCGCTTTTGTATATATGATTTTAGTGAAAAAACAAATAAGCTACAAATACAGCGGCGATTATTCCGGCCAGGTCAGCGATTAAGCCAAATGGAATGGCATAACGGGTACGTTTAATACCAACCGAACCAAAATATAAAGCGACGATATAAAAGGTGGTATCAGCCGAACCATTAAAAATACAGGAAAGGCGGCCGACAAACGAATCCGGGCCAAAGGTTTTCATTGTATCTACCATCATAGCTTTGGCGCCACTTCCACTAAGTGGTTTAATCATTGCAGTTGGCAGGGCAGGGGTAAAGTCAGTATTAATTCCTGCATGTACAAAACACCAGGTAAAGCCATCCACAATATAGCCCAGCACACCAGAATTCCGGAGTACCCCAATCGCGACCAGCATCCCTACTAAATAGGGGATAATTGTAATACAAGTTGTAAAGCCATTTTTTGCTCCTTCAATAAAAGCGTCATACACATTTACTTTTTTACGTACTGCCCCTAAAATAAAAGCGATGATAATCGAAAAAAGAATGAAATTAGAAGCCACCCTGGAAACGATTTCGATCTGTTCCTTAGTCAGGAAATTAGTGAAATAATAAATCATCCCTACTAAAAATAAAGTGATGCCACCCAGCCAGGAGATCACAACTGTATTAAACAGATTAATCTTTTGTTTGATCGCAACGGCGATTAATCCGACCACTGTCGCTACATAGGTAGCAATCATACAGGGAATAAATATATCAGACGGATCTGCAGCACCCAGGATTGACCTTTGAGCCATAATACTTAAAGGAATCAGCGTAAGCCCCGAGGTATGTAATACCAAAAACATTATCTGGGCATTGCTGGCGGTATCTTTATCAGGATTAATTTCCTGCAGGCTTTGCATGGCCTTTAAACCAAATGGTGTAGCAGCATTATCCAGCCCCAGCAGATTAGCCGAGAAATTCATGACCATGTGGCCGGTAGCAGGATGGTTTTTAGGTACCTCAGGAAAGATACGGCTGAAGAAAGGTCCTATAATACGGGAAAGGAAATTGATTGCGCCTGCTTTCTCTCCGATATTCATGATGCCCAGCCATAAGGTCATAATACCTACCAGTGGTAACGCGATATCCATCACACCCACTTTAGCAGATTCAAAGGTGCCATCGACAATGAGCTTGAATATTTCTGTGTCACCAAAAAAGATTAACCTGATCAGTGCAACAATAAATGCGACGACGAAAAACGCAATCCATAGATAATTTAATGCCATTTTTTTAGTTTGAAACCATGAATGTAAAAAAAAAGGATCTGTATTCGTCAGTATACAGATCCTTTTTTATGTTTAAAATAAATTGTGTTTTGTTTAAGGCTTATCGTCAGTGAGTTCGAAACCCCATGTTTTACCTTTTTCCGTAGCCGGTATTCCAGTTGTCATCCATACCGGGGCTTTTGCGCCTTTCAGGTAATAGTCAAAAAACTGTTGCTCCCGGATCTGGATATCTTTCCTGTTCTGACGAAGCATCAGGTTATGTGCTTCGTTGTTGTAGTTCAGTAACCAGGCAGTTTTACCTAATCTTTTCAAACCGGTAAACATTTCAATTCCCTGATACCATGGCACAGCACCATCGGCGTCATTAGCCATGATTACTACTGGCGTAGTTACTTTAGGTAAAGAAAAAAGAGGAGAGTTCTCTATATACAATTCTGGTTTTTCCCATAAAGTAGCTCCGATTCTGCTTTGTGTTTTTTCATATTGGAATTGTCTGTTCATTCCAGATTCCCATCGGATTCCACCATATGCAGATGTCATATTCACTACTGGAGCACCGGCCCAGGCAGCGGCATACATGTTCGTGCTGGTAATCAGGTGCGCAACCTGATAACCTCCCCAGCTTTGGCCCTGGATACCGATTTTCGTACCATCCACCCAGCTGTTTTTCTTAAATGCTTCAACTCCTGAATTGATATACTCTTCGGCAGATTTTCCAGGATAACCTTTCTGATAGCTGATATCCGGTGCGAATACCAGGTATCCGTTACTGACAAAGAAAGAGATATTTAATCTTGAAGGCGTAGGAGCAGGGGCCTGGTAGCTATAAAGGCCATCCGAAAGCTTTTCGTAGAAATAAGCAATCATTGGATATTTTTTATTCGGATCAAAATTCTCCGGTTTGTATAAAATACCTTCTGATTTATAACCCTTCGGTGTAGTCCATTTTACCAGTTCTGCAGTACCCCAGTTGTAGTTTTGCTGCTGAGGATTAGTATTGCTCAGTTTTACTTCTGTTTTTAAATCAGCAGAGACATAAACATTTGGTGACGTGCTGTAATTTGCTTTATCATAAATAAAGCGTTCGGCTGATTTTGCTTTAGCCAGAGGTGAATATTTAAACCTGGCCATTACGATCAGTTCTGGATTTTTACTATCCCCAACCCGGGTTTTGTAAAAACCATTTTCTTTAGTCACATTATTAAAAGCACTTAGCCAGACTTCGTCTTTTTTGCTGATAAACTGCGCTTCAGGATCTAGCTTTTCATAACGGAAAGTAATACTGTTTTGTCTTCCGAAGTTATTGGTGATATTTTTCGGTGCAGATTTACCATCTGGTGAAAAACTCCAGATATCGTATCTGTCATAGATTAAAACCTGTTTGTCTTCTTCAGTCCAGCCAGCAATACCATATACAGTAGGATCATCAGGCACATCATTATCTTCATCTGCGAATTTTACAGCCATATTCGCATTTAGTGCAGTAACTTTTCCAGTAGCAATCGTATAAGTAGACCATACAGAAGTTTTTCTGTCGTAAAACAGAACATAGTTCCCGCCTGGGGAGGCTATGGCATAACCATTTAATGCAGATATGATTTTCTTTCTTGACCCTGTTTTAGTCTCAACCAGATAGTAATCATAGATAGGTGAGCCGGTCCATTGAGTCTGAGCGCGGTTTCCATAATCAGTTGAAGCAAGTACGAAACTGGCATCCCCTTCTTTGACTATACTGGCTTCCGGAAGTTTGATATCTGTCAGGGGAACAATTTTAGGATCGCTGCTGAAAATATCAATTACCGATAAATAACTTCTTTTAGCTTCTTTGTCAGCATTCTTCAATTGCATAGGTTGCAAATAATCATCTTTATATCCCCATATGTCGAGTTTAGCATGTTCAAACTCTACCAGGGTAGTGTCTTTTGCTTTTTTTACAGGTGCAATACCAAAAAACAATTTGGTTCCTTCTTTACTGAAAGTCAGTTTTCCATCTCCGCTAACTGCCCATTTGGCTGGCATACCATCAATTTCATGGTCAACCAGAGCCTGTGCGGTATCCAGGGTCATTGAATTAAAATAAATACTGTAATCTTTAATTTCCTCTTTTTCAGGAGAAGATTCTCCTAAAAAGGCCACCTGTTCACTGGCATCATCAAAAATGAAGCTTTTGTAATTACCTTTTACATTAACCAGTGTTTTAACAGTTCCTTTTTCCGTATTCAGCAGGAAAACACCAGGTTTTGCAGTTTTATCCTTTTTCGATCCGGTACAGTTGTAAATCAGTTGTTTACCATTTTTACTGAAAGCATATTCAGTGACATATTTAAAAGTCCGCTCTGCGCCAGTCGACAGGTTTCTTAAGATAAGGTCAGAACCTGTCTTTTTATCTTTTTCCTTGGTTTCTTCTTCTGCAAAAAAATCATTTGCCGAATCTTCTTTTTCGCGATCGGCTTTTGCTTTTTTAGCAGTGTCTAAAGGCACCTCCTTCTGGTAGGCCAGATAATTTCCAGCGCGTTCAGGTATTTTGAATGACTTTACTCTTGCTACCTTAAGAATTGCATTTGTGGTCAGATTGATAAAACCCAGCGAGTCTTTTGTCATCTCAGCAGGTTTTTTCTTTTTTATTTTTTCCTGACGGGTTGTTGCAAATAAAGGTTTGATCAGGAATGCGGCAAATTTGGCATCCGCGCTGAACTGAACCGCCGAACCTCTTGGAATATTAATTTTTGTAGTAGTCAAAAGATTATTCAGGTACAGATTTGCATCACCTTCCTGTTGAAGGATAGAATAGGCTGCCCATTGTCCATTGTCCGATAGCTGTTTAACGCCAACACTTTGCCAGGAATCATAAACCGTGTGATCCAGCGGTTTTTTTTGGGCGAAAGTAGCAGTCGCTAAAAATAAAAGAATAAGCGTAAGGTTTTTCTGCATAATTGAGTGGTTGGATTTAAATGATGATATTCTTCGACCCTAAAAATTGTAATTTTTTGCCAATATATTGCCATTTGTATATTAAATTTTACATAATTAAGGCAGAATTACTCTCGTTAAATGGTGTTAAACGAGAAAAGGTCATCTCCCCACTGGGAAGATGACCTTTTCTATTATTATTTGAATAATTACTTATTCTTTTTTTCCTGTGTTTTTACCTGTTGCTGCTGACGCATATAGTCGTCTAAACGGGTCTGGAATTTAGATTTTTTCTTTTGTTCTTCAGGTTTCTTTTTGTTTTCCTTAAGAATATTGTGGATTTTCTCATCGTTAACCATTGATTTAATCAGGAACTGCTGACCAAAAGTTAGCATGTTCGCCAGGAAATAATAGTAGTTTAATCCTGCTGGATAGCTGTTCAGTACACCCAGGAATACAACCGGCATGATATAACCGATATACTTCATTTGTCCTGTGGCACCTGATACCTGGTTGTTGAAATAAGTATAGATCAATGTAGAGATTGTCATCAATACACACATTAAACTTAAGTGGTCACCAATAAACGGAAGTGTAAATCCGAATTTAATGAAATCGTCATAAGTTGAAAGATCGTGCATCCATAAGAAGCTTTGCCCTCTTAATTCGAATAAATTCGGGAAGAAGAAGAAGAAAGCCATTACAATCGGCAATTGAAGTAACATCGGTAAACAGCCACCCAGTGGGTTCACACCAACCTGTTTATACAGTTTAAGATATTCCTGTTGTAATAATGTCGCGTTATCTTCACCCACCTTAGCTTTAATCTCATCCATTTCAGGCTTCAAAATTCTCATTTTGGCCATAGAGATATAAGACTTGTAAGTTAATGGTGATAACACAACCTTTAAGGCAATAGTCAAAACAAGGATAATTAACCCATAGTTCCAGCCAAAGCTTTCCAGGAAGTTAAATACCGGCAATACAACAAATCTGTTGATGTATTTCAATGGCCAGTAGCCCATTTCAACCAGTTTCTCAATTTCATGTCCCTGAGCTTTTAAAACTTTAAACTGATTGGTTCCGAAATAGAACTTCATTTTATAGTTTTGGGCATCAAGTTGATTGAAAGGAAGATTTACTTTAGCTGAATAGCCTTTTACCTGCCCTGGTGTTGTTAATATTCTTACACCCAGATTAACTCTTGCAAAAGGATCAGCAGGAAGTAACACTGCCGAGAAGAAGTGTTGCTTGAAGGCAATCCACTCTATTTTGGCTTTAGCCAGATTTTCTGTCTCATCTTTAGCAATGCTCAGGTGGTCCGGGTTTTTGTCAATATACTTATAGTAAGGAGCAGAATACTGCTGTTCGTTTTTCAACGATTTTTCCTGTTGAAGTAATACGGTTTCCCAGTCCAGGGTGACACTGTCTCTCTGGATTACCTGATTCATTCCTTTTAAGTTGATATTAAAACCAACGTCATGAGAATTTGGCTGTAAATCGTAAACAAACTCAACATATTTATCCGCACTATAGTTAGCACGCATCACCATTGAATGAGTAGTTTTTGTAGCCGTAAAATAGAGATCATTTGTTTTTACCAGTTTACCACCGATGTTTAATACCAGTCCGAATACATTTTCGTCCCCATCAAACAAAACCACTGGTTTTTTCAGGTAAGTTTCTTCGCCTTTAATTTCTACAGCTTTAATTTTACCACCTTTATTGGTGAAAGTTAATTTTAAAGCTTCATTTTCCAATACGCTTGTTGCAGC
>Ga0194135_10001273_pt1 | contig 14884 bp, 13 predicted proteins | sample LitLau_LLRF_2013_FD_134024 | JGI IMG/M metagenome (GOLD analysis project Ga0194135, IMG submission 134024) | Freshwater sediment microbial communities in response to fracking from North America - Little Laurel Run_MetaG_LLRF_2013 (version 2) | ecosystem: Environmental > Aquatic > Freshwater >...
CCATAAGGCAGAGTTTAGCGTGGGGTCTTGGCATGCCTCTCCCTCTCATTGGCTCCTCTCATATTTCAAAAATAAGGGCGCGTAATATCGTGAATACCTAACCTTCTACACTCCCTACTCCAATCTACGACTTTGTGTATTTTGTAAAAGTTTTCCCCATAAGCGATGCAGGTGCAAGGAGAAAGTGAATGAACAACAATGAATCTAACCAATTAATTTGTTCACTGACCTGCCGTTTTAGCCGGGTTCTCTGCCAAAATTTGTATGCAGGTGACAAATCAAATTTAAATTCCCGTTTTTCGTCAGACACAAGGTCTCACAACTAGCTAAATACTGCTGACCACTGACGTCATGAGACTGGCAACAAAGTCGCCAAGGCAAAATGGACTCATCAACCTTAACCCAAAACATATCTTAGTAGGAAGTGTTAATGATTCCATCAAGAGCCGGAGCTTGGTCAACATTGATAAGTATTTTAGTGAATGGGAATTGCATTTAAAATTAAAATTACATTTGAAAATTAAAGACGCGGGGAAAACATCAATGTTGGTTCACCAAGGAAATTAATTTGATTCTCAGCGGATATTAGAAATTGTCCATTTTCAGGTGACACTTCAATTAAGAGCTTAAAGGTGGCAACATGGAGATGATGGTGATTCCGGAAGTGGGCGTGGGATGAGTGGTTCTTGTTTTCTTTGCAGCTGAAGTCCACCACGGGCCATCAAGTGAGACGGGGCTTAACCTCTTCCGTCGTCCCCTTTGTTGTCATTTACAGTGGAGAGGCTACAGGGTAGATGGAACTTTTCCCTGGTCATTCATTCATCCGGAAACGGGCATACCATCTTCCCATCATCGTCATCTGTCATTTCTTCGGTCGGCTTGGAGTAGTCCAGGTCCATTTCCCCTCAATCAATCAAGCACTTTCCTCTTTCTTTTATTAATTTTATTAGTCTAGAAGACGTTCGAGTTCGAGGTTTTACGTTCTGCTTGCCATTCATCCGCTCAGTCAGCATCATCATCTACATCATGCAGCTATGCTTTTATTTTTAACAGAATTAAGTAGAATTAAGGGATTCATTAATTTATACTGAAAGGGAAGCAGAATAAAGGTAAGTTACGTCGACGGCTTTGCCCAGTGTTCATGCAATCTAAACCTTAGCATTCAACACGTTTCAATAATACATTTTCTCCCTTTTCCCTTGGTATTTTAGAACGCTTGTACATTCAGCCGTCAGGTCAGTTCCATTTCAAGCCGACCTACTGATTTGTGTTGTGAGACGGGAGTTATGAATGAATACATCCATAGTAGTGACAATATTACGCCCACCAAAAGGGTCTCAATTGGGTGAGAACTGAATTAAGTATAATTTAATACACCTACGAGTTTACCGTGTACTTCGGGACTTATGTTTTGGTTCCTCATTTCTCTATTAGACACACGGGAGGAAGAATGTATCAAGACTCAGGTATTGGAGGAGCCTACACTGGGTCCTCGTACCAGGTGATTGAGGATGATGAAGACGACGAGTATGAATATGATCATGACAGTTACAGTGAACAGTATGACGATTATCACCAACATCAAGAATCCATGCTCCCCCCCACTCCCATGAGAGATCATAGGGACGTCCATAATAAATGCTGCTGCAATAATGCTGTTTGGTGTGTCAGGGTAAGTTCCAAAAGAGTGGCGTTCCCGGAATTTTTCTCGCTCTATTTTGATAAGCTCCCCGTCTTTCTTTGGGAAAGTTTCGGAAAGGAATCTTAGAAACGCCTCATTATCTGTTTTGAAATATTTCTAATGCTAATTTCAAATTCTAGGATATCTGTGGTGTGATATGTGCTATACTTACCTGGTTCCTGGTTTTCTACGCCGAGTTTGTCGTGATGCGGATTATTCTCTTCCACAACGCGTATCCGATTTACAGGAACTTGAACGGAGTGATATTTCAGACAATCGCCATTCTTGCGCTGAGTTCCCACGTCAGAACCATGTTCAGTGATCCTGTATGACTTTCAATACTGGCAGTTATGTTCTTTGCAGAAGAACTTGACTTAAACTTATCACGACTTCTTTTGATTTGACTTTAATCTCAGGGTGCCGTCCCTCGGGGAAACGCAACCAAAGAAATGATTCAGCAAATGGGATTTCGACAAGGCCAAGTAATCTACAAGTGTCCAAAGTGCTGCAGTATTAAGCCCGAACGCGCTCATCACTGTTCTGTATGCCAAAGATGTATTCGAAAAATGGGTAAGTTTTTCTGCTATAAAATTGCATGAACAATTTAATGATCACAGCTAAATATTAGTAATATCTCTTCAATTTTGTTCCATTTTTAGACCATCATTGCCCCTGGGTAAGGAACCAAATTCACTTAAATGTCTTGCCCTAACCCTAACGGTTCGATTCGGCTCGGATTCTTAAAGCGTCTCTGCATGTTTTTCTTTACAAATCCAATTTATGGCCCCGTATTTGCAATTTTCCGAAAATCTTGCTTTTTTGTACGCTTTGCTTGAGCGCTTTTGAATTTTATTTTTTGAGGACGCGATTGATTTGCTGTTACATTCGCCTATTCGTTTCTTTTCACTTTTAATTGGAATTTTATGACTATCTAGGTCAACAACTGTGTTGGGGAAAATAATCAAAAGTTCTTCGTCCTATTCAACGTAAGCCTGGTCCAATTATATATCCGGGGAACATGTTTGCACAGCATTAAACTAAATGTTTGTTTCCTCAGTTTTACATTGCATTATTATCAATCCATTCAATGATCCTCGGGATTCACCACTTTGTCAACTGCATTCAGACTGAATGGAAGGAATGTGGAAGCTACACGCCACCGGCAACCGTCGTCTTTCTAATTTTTCTTCTTTTTGAGGCACTCCTCTTTACAATTTTCACGGCTGTGATGTTGACGACTCAATTACAAGGAATTACCAACGATGAGACGGTAATTTCCTTTTCGGGTTTTCATCCAATTACTTTATATGTCATTTGAAATGGAAAGCGTTTTCCACAACTAAATTCTTCATGGGTTTCTTCTTTCCAGGGAATTGAGCAATTGAAGAAGGAAGAGGCAAGATGGCGAAAGAAATCCAAATGGAAGAGCCTCCAGTCCGTCTTTGGGCGCTTCTCTATAGGGTGGCTAAGCCCATTTACGCAGCCCCGTACTTCCAACCGATCCATATCCACTGTTTACTTTCCCGTATGATGATATTCCTTCCGAATTAATATCCTAGTATTGTTGACCTTGATTTTTACTTATGCTGATCAAACCAAAGAGTAATTATATTATTTATTGTTGATTTGTTTGTACTCCATTTCAGATGACATCATACTCCATATTTTTTTTTCTTGCTTAACCCCTAATAAAACCTAGAAAAGGGAATTCTGAGAATCCAGAAGAAGCAATCATTGGAGTGCATATGTTAGGCCTGACAATCCATAACTTTCCCGTTAGTCACCCATCGCAAAGAACGGATGTGAAGAGGATGGGAATGGGATACGTATGGAAGGGGGATCGTTGGTGGATTTCTTTTGCGATGAGTTGATCTGAATAATGGAATGAAGGGGAGATAGATCTCTTATGACAAAAAATTACCAAGCCTCTTTTCATCTTCGTCTGGGAATTGGGATGGAAGGCAGTAGTGGAAGCCGCGGCTGTGTGTAGACTGCAAGTGGGGGTATTAAAGAGTCTTAATTTAATTTAAGTTGCATCGAAAGTGGGTTCCTTCACTCGGGTGAGGAAGGTATCCCAGTAAGCTTATCCCAGGTGAACGTTCTCTCTGCTACTGCCGGAAGCCCTCCAACTGCATCTTCCCTCTTGTCCTCGCAACCCATCGCATCATCATCGCAAGCAGTCTGTGAAGCGTTTTTCCATCAACTCACTTTACTTTAAAATTATTTTACTCGCCCACGATTCCTCAAAGTGGAATTTAGTGTAACTTGTCAGTCAGAAAGAGTTCAAAATACTCTCAGCACAGAGAGGTTTGTGTGTGCCTGTGCCAAGGAAAGCAAAAAAAAAAGAAGAATCATCTTATTGGTTCCTGAATTCCACTGTAGGGTCGGTGGTGGTGGAGCAATCCGCGTTCAGTTCGCGCAGTGGAATCTCTCTGAAAGCTAAAAATAGGGAAGCTCTTTGGCAACCTGACAGTCAGGGTATACACGGACGGAGAGGGCTTCACTGGTGTCCGGAATTCGTTCGTAGTTCAACTCCCAGATTTTCCAGACGGAATTCAGAATCTTAGCGAGGTAGGGTGGAAATCCATTCCTTCTCCGATTCCGCGACTTTCTCCCACGCTCAGCGCAGTTTGCGTAGAATTTGGTCGGAGCTTCCAGCTTATCACGTCAGTGCAGGAAGGTCAAATTAGAGTTTTCAAAACTGTCACTGGATTTGTCACAGGTGGCGAGGGCTTCTGATTGGGAAAGATGGAGGTAAGTTGGACTGGGGATGAGGAGGAGTTGATGTTTGCGTGTGAAAGCCCTTCCCCCCAACCCAAGCCTGACCTTCAGGTCGACTTCAGTCTCACGGAGGATGAGGAGGACCACCGCCGTGACTTTTTAACAATCTCACCCGTAACCACTTAACATTCACTAATCAAACACCCCTTCCAGCGAGCCCTCTCTTAGAATCTGTCATTCTACTTTCTCCCCACAGAATCCAAGGGCTGATGCTGGGGCTGGAGACTTCCAAGCTCAAAAGCAAACAACGACAAAAACTAAAAAGAAAAAGTCGAGCACTCGGACGGAATCCATTTCTGTTGTAAGTTCATACCGCCTTGCTTCTTTATGCGCTGACATGGCTTGCTGACCTTGTGTGGTCTTTCCAACTGCCGAAGTAGGTTAGGCAGTCAGACTTTTTTTTAGATGCTTGATGTTTCTGTTTCTGTTTTGATTCATGGTGCATCGCCTGTCTTGCTTCCTTCTTAATTCTTGATAGTGCGATGTGAATGTGAGATCGGCTGATGAACTCGAGTTGATCTTTGTTTCCAAACCAGCTTAACGGGTTTTCTCCGAGCGGAGACTATAACCCCGTTTGTTTTTATATGCTTCACATAGGAGCCTAATCACAGTCACCTCCCGGACGCCTTGCGAGAAGTCTCCGCCGTTGAAAAAGTGGTAAGTATGCATTTTCTTACACGACTAACCCAATTGACATGCATAGGCTGTCAGGCTGTCTTGTGTGCCTGGCTCTGCTTTCAACTTAATTCCCTTTTAATCCGCACTTACAGAGACGAAGTTTTGGAGATTTGTGTGATTTAAGTCGAGAGGACGACAACGGGCTGCTGCTTCGAAAGGTGAGTCTGATTCTGGGCCTTGAACAACGACTTGGGGTTCATCTTGTTTTTTGATTGCCGTAGCGGCCGAAGAGCTCATTGGATGAAGGGCACCAGCGGCCAGGGGTAATTTTTTCAACTGTTTGATTTGTCATTTTGCTTTTATCTCTGCTTGGAATTGGAATCCGCCTCTTTGCCCGTTCTAAATGTCATTTCATTATGTGCCTCTAACATGAAATTCGAATTAGGTTCAGCTTGGATTTGGGATTCAATTTATACACTAAATCATTAAATTTCCATTTTCTCCTTCCAGAAATCCAGCTTATCAAAATTGAGCATGCTGGAGGAAAAGCAGTCCCAGGTCACAGCATCTTCGCCCGGAAGTAAATCCGACGCTGAGGTAACTTTTTCCGCTTGAAAGTCTCCTCTCACAGAGAATTTAATTAAGTTGTCTTGATTTTATTTAATTTACAACCTAACAGAAAAAGCCGGAAGACCAAAAGAAACTCTGTAAAGCCTGTGGGCAGCAGGTGTTTGCGATGGAATGCCTCAAAGCGGAGAAAGCAGAATGGCATAGGTAAATAAATCGTCCTTCCTTATCCCCGGCTACGTGTCCACTTTCCTTTGCCCCTCCATTAATTAGGTCTACAGGGAAGAAAAATAGACAAAAAACTCTAATTCTGTTTTTGTTTGTAATTTGCATGTAAACTTTTGGGACAACGTTAGGACGTGCTTCCGGTGCTCTGTTTGCAGTAAAGTGCTCAGGTGATTGACCTTCTTTCAGATTCCTCTCGGGTGCTTCTGACTTGAAGGAGAAAGGAATTAAAACGTGAAAAGTGATGAAGCGTTTAACCTCATTTTGACTTTTCAATTGGTTTGATCCACAGCGTGGAGGCCTACTCGTCCAACGAAGGAACGCTCTACTGCCGACCCCACTTTCGAGAACTATTCCAGCCAAAGGCCGTGGTGGCCGAGGAAGGTCAGGAGGAGCCGGTGGTGAGCAAGACGGAGGTCATCATCCGAGAATCCCAACCTGCTCCACTCCCCGAGGGATGCGTCAGGGGTGAGTAGATTTTGATTTCATTATTAGTTGATTTATTCCCCCAATCACATTCTGCCAAGGTTTCATAAACCAAACCGAGGAATGAGGAGGAGGACGAAGAGCAACACCGGGAGGAATAACTTGTAAATGTTAATTCCCATTTAAGAATGCTTGACAAACTTTTACTAGTTAGTGGGAGTGAGAGTCCTGTTGTAGCCTCAAAGCGTCATGGTTGAAGAAGGATTGAGGAAGGAAGTAAGTGACGCGACATGTCAGATTTCATTGTTTTCCATGACTCAATTTTACGAGGATGTAGGCTGTACATATAATTATTCACAAGCTCGGCATAAATTTCCCAGACGATAAATTGCAGTCTCACTTTATCTCCTGTGCCCTTCCCGTGTATTCTTCCTCAAGTTTATGTCTTCTGAATAGACTTCTTAAATTACGGCTTCAAGGGATCCCCTTGGCTTTGGCTGCATTGTCCCCTGCATCCTGGATTGTACAGAAGCATTTATCAACTCCTGGTCCTCTGTAACTGTCAAAGGAATGAATGGCCTGGGTGGGATTATGTCATGATGGGATCCTTGGGTTATTCACTTACTATTGCATCCTAATCACTTTTGTATAAATGGAACCATCTCCCTGTGTTATTTTTATGGGATGACGTCAGAATTGTATTCATAAAATAATTATTTATCGTCTCTCCACTATCCATTCCCAGAAGAAAGAAAGTCTGTGAAGTTTAGTTAGTTGTCACACAGGCAAGTGTCCAAGAGGCAGGAGTCAAGGCTTATAAGGGGAAAAGGATTTTTTAGTAATTACACAAAGCAATTCCTTTGTTAAATTCCAGCCTGTGAACCGGTGGACAAGGGCCTTGAGAATCTGAATCTTGACCTGAAGTCCAAGTTTCAATTGTTTGAAAATCTTCAGCATCAGGAAAAGGAAACGCCACTCGAGCCGCCACCGCAGGCCAAGAGGTTCAGGCTTGACATTTTATTTAACCACTTCCGCTAACCATCATCAAAGTGTGAAACTTCGTAGCCCCGTTCCAATTACACCTTGTCCCTTTTGAACATTCCAGATCTGGAAGTGTATTGGCGAAACTAGCCAAATATCAATCCAAGGTTGGGATGGATGTAGGCGTGCCTGACGACGCATTGGCGGGTGGCCATGGACCAACCGACGAACAGGAAGCATCCAGTGATGAAGAGGCTGATAATACTCGAAAGGCAAGTTACACGTCATTTCTTATGCAATTCTGTGACAATAGACTTTGACAAATGACAAGTGACATTCATTTAGTGACAACATTAGTACATTTTCCTTTGTCCCTGTCCCTGTCACTTGATATGGATACATGCTTGTAATACCTTGTAAACTTAACTCGGAATGGGATTACAAAATTAGAAACCAAAGATAAAATTAAGATCGGCTTTGCTTTAGATTTATTTTTCCGAAAGTAACTTCAGATTAGCTAAAGGCGAAGATAAAAGGCCTTACGTGTTATCGTTCCTTTCTGTGGATACACCGGATGCCCAGATTCAATCCAACCGGGATGATGAAGTACAACAGGAGGGGGTGTGTTTTTAGAATTTTCGTTCAGTTTCAATTTTAACGTCAGTCGGTTATTACCTGTCATTGCAAGTGACGGATCAGCAGGTGTCATCTGTTTTAAAAAAGTATTGTATTGTATTGTAGTAAATCATTTTAATTTTATTTCATTCATTACACGGGGCGCTTTGTATTTGTATTTATATTTATATTTTGCGTTCTGCTATTCCACAGCCCCATATTCTAGACGAAATAAACGCGGAAGCTATTGACTCGGTGCGGAACAAGTGGGCCAGTGGGATGACGAGCCGGTCCGAGATCGCCGCTGAGCACAGGAAGGAAGAGCAGACCAAGTTCCGTACTCGTCTCTTGCACGGGAAGAACGTCCAACTAAAGGAAATGTACGAGCGAGCAGTTGAGAGTGGCGACTCGACGGAATCAAAATCTCCCATAAGTCCAGATGAACTTGTCAAGAGTGACACTGCAAGAGAGCTGAAACAACTTTTTGAAAAGGGAGATTTTAAGGATGGGTCCAAGCCCTCAGATGGAAAGCTGGATGGTGAAGTATTTGAATCCGCCATTGCAAAACAGTCTCGTCAGTTGTTCAAGGAACTCGACAAGGGCGGCGTCTGTCAACCCCCACTGAAAACTGGTGCTCAAGCTCCAAAGCCAAAGCGTATTGATAGAACTGATAGTCTTAGCGTAAGCATTCCTCTCTTTTAGATTCATTGAATTGACAATTTGAATATTATTAAGGGTTTTTTATTTGTTTTCTCTCCAGAGTTCGGATGTGATCAAGAGCTCCTACGTAATGGAAGAGATTGTGAAACCAGTTGACATTGGATCTAAATTCAAATTCTTTGAGGAAGCCAGACACCAGGATAAAGCGGAAAAGAAAGCTTTCCGAATTACTCCACCAAGAGATCAGCCGGTACGTGTGCTTCAGCTGAGTCAATTAAAGATGACGAGAGAGGATAGCTTTCACTAATTAAATTAAACTATAATTTCCATGTCCAAACACAGGCGGAAGCTGAAGAGGAAGTCGAGGTTTACCGTGACCCGTCCATTGTCCGTAGCTCCGACGCCGCAGAGGCTCCCATCCCTGTTACCCGGACAGCTTCAAAGATGCTCTCTGTATTTCGTCAGATGGAACAACAGGGAAGTCAGGATCAGAAGATTGCACGACCTCTCAAAGAATTTACTCCACCAAGGGAACCCCTCCGCCCAACCGAAGATGAAGAGCAGGAAAGTGAAGACGAAAGTGCTGAATCCCCACCGCCTGGACCCTTAAAGGAAGACTTTTACAAGGAAGTCGGGGTAAGGTTTCAATCCTCTTCACAATTACTAAAGAATCAAAAATGTCACCACCGCACGCTTGCGCGAATGTGTGGGTCATAATCAGCAAAACACGGCACGGCAGACACACACACACACACACCTGCATCGAGCTTGAGGTTGAATGGTTTCTGAATGATTTCCAGAGTTTGGCTCGTGCTTCATCTCTACGTGCAAAGTTCGAACGGTGGGAAGCAGATGAGAATGAGCGGAACGCCTCTGATTCCTTTGACAAAGATCAATCTGCATCAATCGAGTCTACAAAGGACCTCCGTGCCAAATTCGAGAATCTCAAGCGAGAGGAAGAAGAGAAGCTGAGAAAGAGACGAGATGTCAAAGTTAATCGTTTTGTGGTAAGACAGTGAGCGGTTCTGCACACGTGCCGGAGAGCAACCAATCCGGCGACATTGACGCCCTCAAATTAAAAGACTCGGCTTTGGTCAAAATCTTTTTAAAACTTGCAATTTTATAATAATTGTGCTCAGGCTTCCTACTGCCGATGCTGGCTTCTTCAGGTATAATGGTGCGTTCTGCTTTTAAAATATTTACGGGTGCTTTTGTATCATAATAAATTTGGATGTCTTATAATTAAAATGTCAGCAAGGGAATCGCTTCGATCGAACGGAATGGGATTTTGTCATGATTTCCTCGTTGACATTTTCATTTGTTTAGCATTACACAAATCTTCATTGCTTTTTACTGATAATTGGGAAGGAATCAAATGAATAAAATTTGGAAAGGGGTTGTTCGTACTGACGACGCCGATATCTCGTGGTTTACAGGGTGGTGGTGGAGGTGCGATGGTGGTAGAATTTTTCCGGGTTTTCCTTCCTCCTATTCGCTTTTAGGTTCTGCCACTTCTGAGCGGCTCCTGCTGCCTAAGCATCTGCTGAGCTTTTGGGTATCTTGGCAGGGTATAAATAGGCTTATAGACCCATTCTGCTCAATACAATCTCAAGAGATTCCCTCCTCTTCTTCTTCGGAGTGGGAACTTTTTCTCGGATCACTTCGCTTTTTCCGCTTTTCTCATCTTCTGGAAGTTGGTGCGTGGTGTTGGTGGTTCAGCTGAGCTTTCGGACGGGTGCGGGGAGATCCTCAGGATTGTCTCATCCCAAGGTCACCTGTATCAGGGACGTGGGCCAAGGTCAGACTGTATTGAATACTTTTACTCAAGTTCCCGATCTTCCCTCGTCTCACTACGCTGACGCTATCCTTTCCTAATTAATTTTTGGGCTCCGTACCTCATTTCGAATCCACTAACTACACTATAGCTATCCTAACAATATTAATTTTTACTTTTGACAGGAGCTAACGAATTCTGGAGTTGCAATGGAGTCGTGCGTCGTCTGTGAGAAGCGCGTCTACGTGATGGAAAAGACGGAGGCAGGTGGGAAGATCTACCACAAGAACTGCTTCCGATGCTCCCAGTGCAATTGTCTCCTCAGGTATGAAACTTTTATCTCAATTAAGAATTGGAATTAATTTGGATAAAGATGTACGACAGACATGTTACATGGCAGATGGCCTAACTTTTCTGGTTCTATTTTTCCAGGATGGACACATTTACTTCAAACAAAGGGACTCTCTACTGCACTCCGCACTTCAAGCAATTGTTCAAAATCAAAGGGAACTATGATGAGGGTTTCGGGCATGAAAAACAACGAATTCAATGGGAGAAGAAGAAAGCCCAGACGGAAGACAAGGAGAATTAACCAGGCCGGAAGTGATTAGATGAAATTCTCATAAAGTGGTCCTCTCTCTCTCTTTGTCTCTCTACGATGTACACAGCCAGTTTCTATCGGACCTTATTTTCTCTCTACAATTCCCTTCTGGAATTTTAAGTTTTTTTTCCTGCACTCCGTATACGTGGTGACTATTAATTATTATTCTTAAGTTAGTGCTAAGCCTTGTGAGATTCCTCTAAAAATCCTCACATACTTGTCAGACATTTATGTTGTCCGATTGGAAATAAAGCCAAAAAATAATTCATGCGACATTGGATAATGTACACAAAAAGATTAATAGTTTTGGGGAACAAATTAGTTAATACTGAATGAGCAATCTCTTTTGATTGGAAGCGTGCAAGTTGGAAAGTTTTAGGAAGTTGAATTCGTTTTCACTTTTGTCTCTTCCGTTTCCGCTGAGGAGATTAATTTTACCTAATTGAGCCACTCTGCGGAACGCATTCTTCAAAGTCAACGGATCTGAAATGCTCTGATGCAGAAAGTTGGAGATTTTTGCAAATCTTCTGTCAGATCTTACTTGCCTGCAGGGGAAGCCCAGCTCAAGCCTTCATTATAAAATGGATGCCAGGTAGGAGTGCCATTTTCATTCTGGGGAAAGACGCCGTTGGACAAACAGTGCCTAAACTCCATTGACCTCACAGACATGGACTTTAGGAAGGGATTGATCGTAAGTCACACTTTTCCTCTCATTCAGTATTTTCCATTTTCAATTCATATCTCACGGTTTATCCCGTTTGCGTGTGTAGTCGATTATTATGAGCCTGTTGCTCTTCATTACTGTGGCTGACGCCTGGCATCGTCTCCCATATATTCCACTCTTTAGAGCAAATCAGTAAGTAACCATCATTTTGTGCCGTGTGGCTCTTCTACGATTGCGTAATTTGTTTGTGTCTGTGAACGCTACCCAAATGACTTTAATGTTTAACTTTCAGAGTAATTCGTCACTACCGCGCCCGTCCAGTTCACGGCGGGTGGCATAGCAGTGGTGGATGGCAGGCACAGGGTGGGTGGCATGGTGGCAATGGATGGCAACAGCAGGCTAGCAAGGGATGGCAACCAAGCGGCGGGCACGAGCAAGGACATGGACATGGACAGACACAAGAGCATGAGCAAGGACATGGACATGGCCAGACACAAGGGTATGGCAAGGGCTGGCAATCTGAATAATTAAACAAACCGAAGCAGCTCAACTTCTTTTCTGTATCTTATTTTTGTGCATAATGTTTTCAGTTTATAGTTCAATAAAAAAGCACCTTGTTAATCAAGTCAACTTGTAGCGTGTCTTTAGTTCCAAGCAAGTCCACCCGTTCTTGCCCCTTGCCAGTCTCTTAGACTTGCTCGATGGTATAGGTAAGGGTTCCATGGCAACAAGTCCGGTGTCGTTTCTCACAACTCCAAAAAGTTTCGACAAATCTCAACACTTTCTCCGCTCCGAGCAACTTTCCCCCTTCTTGAGAAGTTGGAAAAGTTCGTTAACTTTTTAGAAGTGCGAGAATCATTCCTTTATAAATCAATTTCACAGCAATCATGGATCAAGAAAATGCGGACTTGGGTAAACTAAACTGACTTTCTCTCCACATTAGTAGAATCTGCGGTGAATTACTACTCGACACCGAGAATACTTTTCTTAATTCCAGAAGAACCTTCAGAAGGGGAGGAAAATGTCGAAGACGCTGAAGAAATGGGAGAGATGACTGAAGAAGATGACACAGAAGCTGAAGAGGAAGCGGATGTGCTGAAACCAGGTGAGGATGGCGAAGAGGAAGATGAAGGCGAAACAGGTGGTGAAGAGGAAGGGGAGGGCTTGGAATTACCACCACCCGAGGTGGAAGAAGTGGGCGAAGCGGAGGAGGAGGTGCAAGTGATCGAAGAGATTCCAGGGGAAGAAGTTGAAACTTTTCAGGAAGCTGTTGTACAGGAAGCGGAAGTAGAAGAGGAGGAGGCGGAACAAGAAGAGGAAGAGGAGGAGACTGAAGCCGAACAAGAAGAAGAATTCACGGCACTCCGACTGAGCCAAGGCCAAGGAGACTTCGAACGAGCTTCGTACGAAGCTGAAGAAGGAGGAGAGGATGAGGAATTTCCAAACGAATCCCCTCGCCAAAGCCTAGAAAAGGAAGAGCCGTTGTCCGAGGCAGCGAAGGAAGGTACGGATGCTGCGGAGGAGCCTGAAGTACGCGAAAGCCGTCCCAGGATTTTTGTTTGCGGGGAGGCAGAGAAAGATCGTAGTCTCCAGGTGGAGTCGTACTGTTGCCAACAAATCAAAATTCCTCCATTGCTTCCGCACGTCCTCAAAACATATACGAAGGGAGCCATCAAGACGCAGCCAAGAGACCTCCTCCGATGGTCGGCCACATACTTCAGGTCACTACGAATTTTGTTCGTTTTAGTTGAAAACAGAATTCATTCCTTTACGCTAAAGACCATTGCCAGTGAGGGCAAAGTTCTAATTGACGCTTTTCTTCTCTCTTTTCCCGTCCCCGTGGCCGCAGAGCTTTGGCAAATGATGAGCCGCCGCCGGTCAAGGAAAGACTCGAATATCCAACCCTGGAATCCCCTTGTGGCCTTACAAAAGGACTCCTCCGAATTCTACACAAACAAGTAAGGGAGAGTGAATTTATAGAACAGCAAATGAATGCGCTGGATTTCAATTTACAGAATAATTTACTTACAGCTTGGGAAGCATGAACAAGTGAATGAGAAGGATCTGCGGGAGAAATGGACCGGACTTTGCCTGGACGGGGCCGAACTTACGAAGCTCCTCCATTTGAATTCCTTGGACTCTGTTTTTGATTGGACAAAGTTCATTGTCGTTGCTGCTGCTTCCGTTGTAAAGGAGGTAACGGAGGATTCGTGTGCCATGCTGCCATGCATATTTTATCAAAATCCACTTGTCATTTCGTAAAAATCTCAAATCTTTGTTTAGCAAATCCTGGAGACCATGACTGTTTTCTGTGAAATCACGACGCTGCAACCGGATGGAGTAGACCCGTACATTCCATACGAGGTCTTTGCAGCCTCTTACACGTTCCTGGCAGATAAAATGGGCGTGGATGTGCTTCAAGCGGCGACAGTTTGTAGTTTCCTCCGTGATCTTTCAACTGCAAATTTTGACCTGGTTGGTCCGAGAGATTTCATGGCACCGGAGTGTCCGGATCTGTACTGAAACAAAGCCTCAACGAAATCAAATTGATTGAATCCATACCATATGAATGAGGCTCAAGGTAAAATAATTCTCAAATAAAAATAATTCTGGGGGAACCTACCACATACTTAATTTGAATTAGAAACATTTCGTTCGGTCACCCTTGTGGTGAAAGGTAAGATGCGCGGTGGATTTGCATTCCTTCTTACGGAATCTGAAGAGTTGTATTGAAAAATCCTTCCGTGTACTAAAAGAAAGTTTCCAAGCGTCCCTAATATTTAAGATGTGCCAGAAATGAGAAGGTATGCCAAATGCCTATCGGAAATCGGGAGCCAAGATTTGTGACCTTTGAGCTTTTGAATCAAGTTTGTAAACTAAAAATTCAATTAGCAAAAACTTTTAATTTCCTTTACATCAAATCGAGTCTCACAAGTCCATGTTATTTATTCATTGCATTAGTAGAGAGTAATAATAGGATTCTCACAAGAAGGTTTGTAACCGTGTGTTAATTTGGAGAGGACTATACATTGAGAGATGACCACAAGTATTGCGACAAAACGTCCAAAAAGATGACAATTCCAGAAGGGAGGAGCTGTAGTGTTGGTGGCTGTTGCTCCTGGGTGGGTTGATTGGTTGGTGACGGAGGAAGAGCTTAGAAGCACTTCCTGTGGACGATCCCAGGGCCGGACTCGTCGTACTCCTGTTTGGAGATCCACATCTGTTGGAAGGTGGAGAGAGAGGCAAGGATGGAACCTCCGATCCAGACAGAGTATTTACGCTCCGGTGGGG
>Ga0194135_10001274_pt1 | contig 14882 bp, 13 predicted proteins | sample LitLau_LLRF_2013_FD_134024 | JGI IMG/M metagenome (GOLD analysis project Ga0194135, IMG submission 134024) | Freshwater sediment microbial communities in response to fracking from North America - Little Laurel Run_MetaG_LLRF_2013 (version 2) | ecosystem: Environmental > Aquatic > Freshwater >...
GAAGATTTTGACCGCCGCGGAGAAAGGTGAATATGGATAATTTGTTTCCGCCTTTTATCAAGCGGAACAACCAGGAGAAAGTGAATTTCGAAAAGATTTGAATTTGAAAAACCGCGCCGCCTGTGTCGTCGCTACCACCATCATCCCAACCCCTCACTCACCACCGCCACCTACCCACCACCACCAACACTATCATCCTCATCCTCATCACCTAGTTCAAACTCTATCCACGAGGTGGCGGAATTTGGCGATGGAATTTAGCCCCTTACTACCTATGACTGAGATGAGGTTGCCCTTCATACTCGACTCAAATATTCTTCCGCTGAATGGAACTTGGCCGCTGACCGCTTTGCATGCTTTCCCAGGGAACGAGTAGCCAATCAGCTAATCCAATTTGACTAATTTGTCCACAAAATTTATGGCAAAAACCGACGGAGATCCGACAATAACTTTAATTTGCTCAATATCCATGTCATTCTTTTTCAACAATGAGAATCTCATTTACAGCAAAACCCGTATTCAATTTAACTATGCAATTCTTTTCCCTACGGTTAGTTTGAGAGTGCTAAGCCTTTTCACAATACGTGATGTCAGTTGCAATGGAATCAGACAATTCTGTACGCATCTTATGCATTTAATTTAGTCTAACACCTTAAATGTCTTAATGTATTAAATAAAATAGCCTTTCAGATATACTAACCATAATTAATACTGATAATATCATTGTCTCTTGATCCCCCGCCCCCCCCCCGGGGGGGGGGGGTTCTAGAGAAAATGCTAATTTTTAACCTTCCATGCCCTAGTTTCCTTCCTTGTGCTGGGAAGGTAGCAAGGTCATATTCGCCACAACAATATTAACAAAAACCTCCAAATAAAAACCGGCAATCACGAATTCGGTTAATGAGAAAGATTGCCTAACCAACAATTGAGACAGAAACGAGTTTAGTTTGTAGTTAAGACTAGCGAATACTTTAGTGTACCAACTGACCTAACCTAAATATGGAAATAAGCTAGCGCGTTTAAAAAACTCAAACTTCCCACCACGATTTTCAACAATTTATTATCAATATCATCATCAACGGGTGTTCAGTTGCTCTAAATACAAACCAACGAACTATACATGTCCGAGGATGCAGCAAATGAATTAAATGGTGATCACATGGTTCCTCTGTGATTTGAAAACAAATCTGCCGGTTGAATTATTAAATTCCATATTTTCAAGAGATTACTTTCAGCTTCTCCTTGTCAATACATCTAAGCATTTGATCAATTTTATGGGGTGGGTGAACTTATAGTTCCTGTAATTACATATACACACTCTAACGTTTGGCGTAGTTAAGTCGATTAGTATCAAAACCTATTTTCGTAGACCCTCATTGTTGGATATGTCCTGTTGACTGTTGGTTTCAAGAGTCCTACAGTAGAAACCAATAGTACGACACTTCTCACAGAGTGCTTGAGGATGTTCCTTCATTGGCTCTGATTGCTCTGACTTTTTAAGATCCCTCTGTAAAGCGTAAAAAATTGTCATTCCAATGATTGTTTTACAGTTTTAAAATGGCAAAACGCTCAAAGTTATATCACACGACAAACCCAACCAACATGCTGGTGTGGGTACACTTCCGTATTGCACCGCTTGCAAGTTTGGGCCATATTAGCCCAAGTATTTCCAGATTTCCAGGGTTTCCTGCATACAGGGCACTCGAAGATGCCATATTGGCGACGATTTCCTTGGTATGCAGTAGGATAATTCTTTGGCTTCCTTTCCTGTTTCTTCTTCCTCCAAAACCATGACTCCGAATTGAGCTTGATCGGTCTTGTACTGTCCTCTGTCGTCCGACTGAGTCGGTGTCCTCCGGCCCCCTGCCAAACTGTCGTCTTCTCGCGCTCCTCTCCAACAGAATTGGCGTCCTCCGGCGCTCCGAAGTAAGGCCTCCGACCAAATTGTAGTCCTCCGGCACCACGAGCTCCGGAGGGTGTTTGTCCTTTTTGGAAGACTCCTCCGCAGGACAGTACACGACTAGGCTTGATGGAATCCTTTGGGCGAAATGCCAACTTCGAGAATTTTGTTTCACGGTTTGGTTTGGTTGAATTAGAGCCACTGTCCTAAAAATGTTCAAGTCATTCATTCAAGTAAATGTTAGTTTTAAGATGGCACGGGGTGTCCGACTCGGAAAATTCTGAAACTTTGCAGGGCATTACCAATGACCTGAGATGACCTCTGAATTTTTATTTCAGCGCAATTGTGTTGCAACCATCTATTCCCATATGTTGGTCACCGGTTCGTATGGCTGATTCCCTTTTTTCCTCTTAAAATGGGTTGGAACTGACTAAATGGGGATTCTTGTGTGGAGTGAAAATTTCAAATTCCCAATTTTGAAAAATTTTCCAAAAAGGGTGGGATACGTAAAACAAAAAAATTGCTTGTAAAAACCCCATTTGAAATTTTGATTTTTGAAACTGAAAAATAATAAATTTTAAAGTCAGTCATTGCGCTAAAATACAAATTCTGAGGTCATCTCAGATCATAGGTAATGCCCTGCAAAGTTTCGGAATTTTCGGCGTCGGACACCCCGTGCAATCTCCTTGTTAGTCAAAGTTCGAGGTTGAAAAGCAGTTATAATAGAATCTGAAACGGCATGCGGTTCTTGGGCGTGGGTCTAAACTTACATCAGGAATATCATGCGCTTTTCACTTAACAATGTCTTTCCCTTTCACTTTCTTTACTTCTGGGATCTTGGAATTGATGGAAGAACAAAGAATTGATTTCGACTTCGATTTCTATTCAGCATCTAAATTTTAAAATAGTTCTCAAAAACCGAAATGATACATATTATTTTGAAAAATCACCTGAATAGTCGCACGTATATTCTTGCATAATTCCCATTGTGATACTGCCTTTTTCAGTGCAGGAGGGATTCTCTTTCCGGTCCTCCCACTTGCCATTGCAGTAATCTAAATTGAAGAAAGTATCCTCAACAATCAGCTCACGGCAATAATCCAAACTGAATTCAGCCGTCCCAAAAACTAGTTTCCAAATATCCATTATATATTTTACTGAAACCTTATTGTAAAATGGTATACTAAAAGAAAATTTAATCCTGACTCAACACAAGGTGATGTTATTTATTTATTTTATTCGCCTAATTTATTCTAATACTTAATTAATTCAAAAACAACATCCACCCACTCAACAGAAAACATTTCTTTTCAATCCCACCAACTTCATTGACAAGGTTCTAAGTCTATCGCAGCATTCGTTGGAGACCCGGCACTCTACAACAGAACAGACATATATAAATTATGGTACGGAATATGGAAATACGGTCCGCATATGGAGTATGGAGGGACGGTCCTTAATGTGGATATGGAAGTATGGAGTATGGAGAGGGAAGGAAGTATGGATCGTAAAAATTTTAGGATCCGTCTCCATGCTTTACATGTATGCTCTACAACAATTAAAATAAAATATAAAAAAATCTCTACCCTCATAGAATTTACTACTCCAAAAGTCCTCCGGACGATCGCAATCGATTGTTTAAAAATATTTATCGGTTACCAATTAAAGTTACACGGAAATTTTTACCCTTTATGCGATCAAATTCTGTTAAAAAAGTCAGCAGAAACTGCATGGGGAACTACGGACAGTGAAAATGAATAGAGAAATGGAATAGGATTGCCGACAAGGGCAACATACGATTATGAACGTTATTTTGAGATGCCTAATTAGAACCTATCCTGAAAGTGATTAGCAGCTATGGGGATGCTCGGCTTTGAGGTTGAGTAAGAGTACACAGAGATTCACGAGTAAAGTGAGTATGGAAATGGTCTGTTAACGCATGAATAAACTAACTCCATTTAAATGATTCTTCATTGTTTAAGATAAGCAGAACTCAATTTCAACCGGTCGCATCACGATATGACGGAGTAAGTTGTGATGCGGATGCGACTGTCGACTTTTATGCAAAGTACGCCCAACCTGGTATAGATTGACTTTTATTCATGTAATTTTTAGTTAATTAATTCATTTATTGCTGTCAATTCGAAATTACACAAGCAACATTAGATAGTCTACTAGTAGTACTCAAGTTGGTTATCCACTGATTTGATTGATTTGAAATTGTTGAAAAGATAAGGGTTAATAATTCAAAATCAAATATGACGAGCGGTTTGGTATTTCTCACAAGACTTGTTGTATTCCTTTCTGGCGTTGAAATTAATTAACGCAATATGTTCGTTTACCGTTCGAACACTAGAATTTTCTTCACCATGCTACCAGCGCAAACAAAGGACTCGGTTTTAACATTGAAAGGAGGGATACTGTCGACCTTCGGTTTGGCCAGCTTATATCCTAGTTCCTCTAGCTGTACCAAAAGGGAGACAAAAAATTTGTATGACAATGGTTCTCCGCTTGGTCCGCTATTCCACGAGAATTCCATGGTAGCATCAATCAAGTCCGGAAGGTTGTCTAATCTCATAATCTGCACTAATTTTTCACGAATTTCGTCGTCCACCGGCCATAACTTTAGAAGATGAACTTCATACTCTTGTTGAAACACTTTTCGCTTTAGGCTGTCGTCCAATTTCGGAGTGTTCTGTTGATTTTCTGGGAGGGGTATCAGGTTGGCTCTTTAGGGAAAAAAATGAAATTTTATCACTGGCATGAATAATATTATCAAATGAATCACTTACTCCAAAAGCAACATGTTTCCCATTTTCTTCTTGTTCTTGGGCATTTTTACCGACATTCAGAAATATAAGTTGGATTCTGGCGAGGCAGCGTAGTAGCTATAATTAACCAAGTAAAGGTGAACTGCGACAAGTTCAAGGATGCTCGCATTTTTTATTCGACCGTTCCTTTGATAACGACTAATTAATCTAATCTAAGATCATAAAATTACCTTGATTAGCTTTTAGGGGAGGTGTATGTAAAGCAATGTTGAGAATTTTAGGCTCAATAGAAATGAAAGAGAACCATCTCTGTATCCTGCTCCCAAGCTTATTATTTAAATTTAACCGAATTATTCAATCAGACATCTTGACGAAAATGGATTCATGATAATTTCTAGCATTATAGTTAGTATAACTTATTATTTCAAGGGGGAATCTAATGGTTCCCATTGAAGAGGGATTGTTCTATAATTTCCTAATAAAAATAATTTTTTTTGTGATAGTCATATCATATGTTCCATTATTTCTCCACGTCTAACAGTCACAATTCTTGCCCCAAATTGCGAAGAGTTTTGCAATTTTTTATGCTATCTTAATTCTCATTATTTAGTGACAACCGACTTCACAAATTCATGACCTGTTAAAATCGCAAATCAGATCACGCCTCAGCTTGGGTTTTAGCGGTCGCATGTAATCGGAAACTACTCCTAGATGTAGAGGACAAAATGTTTAAAGACCGTCCCATCCATTTAGGTGAGCATTTCTAATTCCTGCATTGCCAGCCTTTTTGGGGTTTTACTAATACCATGCAAGCGAGATAATTCAAGTCCTCAAGCAAAAATCGTCATTCCCATGCGAGAGAACTTAAGTTCTCATCCGTGATTTGAGTTGTCGTTCGGTTGTCGGTTCTAGTATATGGTGAAATGAGTCGTTACTCGATGCTAGATGCTTTAAAATGATAGCTCGATAGTTTTCGACGAGCGCTCGGTGGTGTCTCGAAAAATACAGAGATGGCCAGGCTCCTTGGTTCAAGTTTCTTTCAAAAACTTTCTCGGAGAAAGTGCGATGAGGACCCGGGCCGGGTCCTCTCGCTTTGTGATTCACGGGCAATACACGCCATTGCTCTATCTTAATATTAATGATGACAAATTTTGGGATTATCGTGCGCTCAATGAAAAATTGAACAAATGAAGCTCCCACTCAATCCACTATCAATTCCGCCAGTAAACGAAGAAGGGCCAGGGACCAGAAAGACTACTTTCCTATTTGCTTTAAGATAAGGAATTTGGTTGTGCGAAGATATGGGAGGCAAATATTCAACTCCTTTACAATTTCCATCAAAGAGCTGAGGTTGGTTAAGACGACTTATGGAAGAGCTATGAGAGTCGATTGCAATTCTCTTCATCGTCATCTTCATCAGCATCAATAACAGAACATGGGATATTTTTTGAATAAGTTCGCCAGCCTTCTCTGGTCGTTTGTGTCTGATTTTTTATTAATCTTTTGTGACTGGTTCTTCGACTTGTGCACGAGCGCGAATTATTTCTGGAACGGAGAAATGACGCTGGGTGTTCTAACAGTACTCTTTCCTATATTGTCTGGAATCATTTGTACTTTGAGCTTACGATCTCGGCCCAGGTAAAACTGTATAAAGATAATAATTATTAATTTGACACGTTCATGCGATGTTTCACTTCTTGGAAAAGGGATTCCGAGGAATCATATGACTATCATCATCATCTCAATAACTTGGAAAAACAATTAATCAAAGTGCCCTCTCTCCAGCCGATTATCTTGTAAGAATAACTGCGATACCTCGTATTTATTTTTGTCTGTACATTGTCCTCTGTTCTCAGCGGATTCGCCTTGTTTAAAACAAAAAGACGAAACTATAATCGGCAACGCAAATTAACTGACAAAGAACTCGGACAGGTTGCCAAAATGAGTGAAATTGCAAATTATTTCAATATCCTGGAAGGGATGTTTGAAGCCGCGCCGCAATCTGTATTGCAATTATATGCATTCTCTCAGGAGATTAATACAGGCCCCATCGATCTTATTTTTAGCAGTGAGATATTAACCTAGACTTTTTACTTTCGTCTAAATGGAATGATTAATAGCTTTTCTTCTACTAAACAGGCTCGTTCAAGATTTCCAAGATTGCGCTCTCCCTCTTTAGCGTAAGCCTGAAGATAACCGCATATTGGCAGCAAAACTCGCCATTTGTATTTGCCTCTGCTACGGGTGGAGTTTCCATGCAAATGTTTCTAAAGTTTTGTTCATCAGTGCCATATTATTTGGAGGCTTTCGCGTTAAGTGGTAAGATACGAGTTTTATCATTCTATGCTCCTAATATAATAATTAAAAAATCATTTTCAGTACTCCGCTGTATCACGATAGTGTCCGGTATTTATGTCATGGACCACAATTTGAATGGCTCCACAAAAAAATCTCTTCTGATTCCACTTACTTTGTGTATGTACGTGATGTTGGCCCCGAGACTAATATACGTCGTATCCCTTTCATCCCGATGTCTCACATCGGTTAACCTTAACAGAGTATTATCTGGCTATGAGCCTGGAATAGCCCGGAGGCTAAGATTAGAATATCTTTACAAATTTCTAAAGAGAGCAATCATATCCCTCTTTGCCTATCCTCTATATCCAGAACAACATTTCCTATTCTTATTTCTAAATGTCGAATCTTTAGCTGTGCTAACCCTAGGCGTCCTTTCTCCCGATATGTATAGACACAATTTGTTGCTCTTATTCACCTCTACACTAATTTCCTACAATGTTTCAGTTATGCTTAGGTTGTTATACGAGGAATGCCTACGAAAAGACAAGAAAAACCGGTTTCTTCTTTCAACACGACTTTTTTCAATGTGCGAGCATTTGCTAGAGAACCCAAACACGAGTTTCTCAAATCAAAGAAAGCTGGATTTGGATTTTATCAACTTCTTTCGTCTGTCAGAGTACATTATGGTAACGGATTATGATGTCCACTGCCTGAAACACTATAAATGGAAACATATAGAAGATATGCTATTCATAAATATGACAAACAATTATAATCAGCTCAAAAAATGTGTTGTAAAAATCAGCGAAAATGGATCTCATTTGGTTTACGCGCAAATGCCGCTCTATATTCTCATAAATGCAGTTTGTTATTCACGCATTCTAGAGTATTGTGAAAGCCTTCTTAATAACGTAACCGGCCTCCTGTTTTCCAAGCGGAGAATATGGATACTCAATGGAGCTGAAGAGGAAATTGGAAACATAGTGTTGCCCCTTATAATTCTCTCCTTGGTAAACACGCTTAAAAATTGTCCAGCTTACTTTAGCTGTTATGCAAACTTCCAAAATTTCGAGCTTCCTCTAGATTCCATGTATGCCGAAGATATTGTTGAGGAAGGTGTATTTCGAGGAGTGGCGAAGAGGGTTGTAAATGTGATAAACACGGACCGGTGGGTTGAAAAGGTCGATGACTTCTTCTCCTTGAATGTGATAAATACTGATACGAATACATTGACAGAAGTTTAGATAATAGTATCAAACTAAACGTTTACTATCTCTGCTTTTGAAGTTTGAAACCGACCATGCGAGAATAACGTATGGCTTTTGATTAAGTTTTAAAAGTGTATGCATAAAAATGCCATTTCCTATGCAATGACACATTTTTGGGTAAGGTTATGAAGTCTTATTTAAGAGTTTCTTGTGAGTTCGTGTAACTCCATATTAAATCAAATGTTCTGCTCAATTTCCGAGTGAAAACAAATTGTCTCTTCCCAGTTTCCATCCACACAAAAATGTTTTGTATTACTCTATGAATATTTAGTAAATTCTTAGGTAAATTTGGGTTCTGTAATTAGTCTAAGGATTCTGAACTTAAGGTTCCAAATAATACTTAATCTGCTTTTTAAAATTCAAAATTCAAAATAGTTCACTATCCAAAAGTTTTTGATGAGTGATTAAACTGACAATACAATAAAGAATCTGATATTGAGCTTATTAATTGCACTAATTGAGACTAATTTCGAGTTCTCGGAGTACTGCAATAACTTTTGATGTTTTCCTTGCTATAATCATGGGCAGACAGTTCGGCAGAGAAATCTATGAAACTGTGGAGAGCATTTCTCAAGAAATAGACTCCAGGTGAGAGTTTACTGAAGTAAAAAGTTAACGTTTTTGAGTATTTTGGTTTGGTATAACTCGTGGATTGTAAACATCAAGTACTGCAAGAACCCTGACTGTAATTTAAATGTATTTATTTATATTAGTGCCCAGTGCCTCATTCCATTTCCCCCTAACAGTCTCATATCTGGCAGGGCAGCAGAGTCTTACGGTCTAATCACTAAAGATAAAAGAAATTTGAATAAAACGATTGAAATTAAAATGAAATTATTCTAAGGACAAGCTAATTTGTAGGGTTTGGAAATTCATTTTTATGCATTTGCGTCTTGATTAGTCAGTTAAAGAAGAGAAATATTTTGAAAATTTACTGGAACTTTGGATTCTGATATTGTGAAAGTGATCGTTACTATCCAGCCTCGTAAAATATGCAACGACACCCCCTGCGTCGAGCTGATTAAAGAGTGAAGAAATCTCGCATCGTCCCACTGCAATTATACAGAGATTGCAGATCTCTGAGATGCTATTGGAATGAAGCACGAGGCTCCCAAACGCTGTGACTCTAGAGATAAAGCATGTCAAATGTAGAATGGCGCTCTCCACGGCCATGCGTGTATGCTAGTTTTTTTGAACTGATTACGCATTATCTGTTCTTTGGGCAGGTTCAGTTAATGTCAAGTACGTGAACATAACCTCATTTTTCATAGAACCTACATTCTGCTCGAACATTTTAAATCCCTTTTTTCTAATATTACTGAGATGGAGAGGCCAATCCTATATTCCTACTTTCAAAGTTCCTGTTCTTGGAGAGTCCGAATCGGTAAAACGAAGATGATTGTGAATTTTGATTATATATTTTTAATTTAATTTAATTTGTTTTTAGCTCTGGCTTACAAGGGAGTGGAATATGGACTCAGAAATGTCGATTTAGACGAGAAAGGCGAATCAGTACTATTACTTATTGGTTTTAGGATTGCCAACCAAATTCATTTCAATTTCGTTCTCTTTAGTGTCATCCAGATTACTTGAAGGTTAATCCTTTTGGGCAAGTACCAGCCTTGGTAGTCAAGCAGACTCCGCTCCTTGATTCCGTACGCTAAACACTCGTCATCACAGCGTCCAGGGAATTAAATTCTATTAAAACCTTTTAGATGGCTATAATGGAATATTTAGAAGAAGCCTATCCGGAGATCCCCCTTATGCCGACAGAGTTGTTGCAGCGTGCAAAAGTAATACATAAATAAATGGCACAACATAACACAGATGAAAAAAGCGTTTGATGCATTTTGGTGAATATTTAGGTTCGACAAATTTGTCAAGCCATTACATCCGGTATTCAACCACTTCAGAATCCTAAAGTTGCCGAGAAGTATTCGGACGATCCTGAGAAACAAAGAGAGTGGGGCCAATTTTACATTACAAAAGGCTTTACAGGTCTTCTAACAACTACTAAATAGCGCTCATAAAAGTATCATACGCGGCTTAAATGCGAGTGTATAATAATTGACGCGGCACAGGGTTAGAGATTCTACTGGGGAAGTCTGCTGGAGGGAAATTTTGTGTATGCGATGATCTTTCCTTAGCAGACCTGTGCCTGGTTCCACAAGTATATAATGCTGAGACTAGGTAATAAATTCCAAAAGAGTTGTTTGGACCGCAAAATAATTCTATCCGTTTTTTAAAATTGAGGTTCGACGTGGACATGACACCGTTTCCAAACATTACGAAAATTTATCGGGCCTTGTTGGAACATGACGCAGTTAAATCAACTCATCCACTTAAGAATAAGGTTGACGAAGTTTGAGTATCTCCGTAGTGCATAAGCCAAACGTGCTCGTGCTTTCACGAGTTCTAAACTTACCAGATCAAATTGATAAATGGATATATCCAGTCTATTTGGAACATTTCAGTAACTTTAAACTCTACTACTTAAGGCAGTTTTACCAAATTACTGGCTTCCCTTAAATAAATGTCTCAAGTTGGGTAAGCTGAATCGAGTTTACTAAAATGCGTTTTTATCAAATAACTTCGTCCATCCCTTTTTTATCATAACGGATTGACTTGAACACACGGTTGATGCTTGAAGTGGATGTTGCAAAAGAGTTTCGCCATGTACATGAAGAAAGAAAATTCAGCATTTTGAACTGATTTAGACAGCCGAGTTGACCTATTCACCTGTTTACCGAAATTCTTTCAATTCTATAGGGCCCCACTTTCTCTACTTAATCTTGTCTCTTTCCGAGTAAATTTTTTAATACTTGCTAAAGAAATTACAAAACCAGTTTAAAACATTGGCAAAATAAAAATATCTTTACAAGGCCATTTTTGTGGACTTACCCGCTTTTATGGACTTTTAACTTTTTTAAAAAGTTTGGATGGAAAGTTTTGAATTGGATGAAGAAATTGTGGAATTTTTTAAAGAAATAAGATGACCAATAATTGAGAATGTTAAAGATAAATTCAATATCCATATCATTTTGACTTGAAAGAGAATCGACACTAACTCACCGATTAGTTTGGGAATGATTCCAACAACGCTCAATATCTCAATCAGGTCTGATAGTTTGTTGAAAATGAATTTCTGCGGGAATGAAGGCAATATCCTCATTGTGTGAAATAAAGTAACAATAATCTACTCTCCTTTTTGTGTTCAAATGACTCAATGTGAATTTATTATTTATTATAACACGAAAATGGGTCTTATATTTTTTGGATGCGGTTGAGTCTGAGAGTATTTACTCAGGGAACCCGCGAAAGATCCCGTCATCACCAACGGAGTCAGCAAAATCCAGGAAGTCCATATTGCACAGAGAAAGGTTGTTCCCAATTGCCTGAACCTGTGACGGAATAGCTCGGAAGATCACTCCGCGCGTCTCTTCCTCTAAACTGATGACAAGAATCGGGTAATCCGCACTTGCGATGGTAGTGTTGTCCACCACAAATATAACTGAATGAGTGTAATCTGGCGGCAGAAGTCCCAGTAAGTCGTCCGGAGTAAGATTCGCATAGGCGACGTCCTCATGCGCCTCCACGTCGGCGTAGAATGGCTCACCCTCACCTTCTTGTACCGGAGCACGAATCCGTTCCCAAATTGTTTCCCACGTGTTCTGATTGTCAAAGTCGGTGCGGAGCACTAGAAAATTCGGAGTTTGCGGTATCTGCTTCATCCTCTCAGATTTCCTGGTTAAGAGAAAACCAAAGTTTACTTAGGAGCGTTTTTAAGTAAATGATCCACTATTATTTACCTCTGAAAGACAAGTAAGCTAGTCAATTCCGGAATAATAAAACAAAAAAAGGAGGAATTTATTGAGATGAACTTGGAAACTCTACAGCATAGAGGTGTGTTATGCTTTACTGTTTCAGTTGCACTCATGCCATAACCCGACTTCTCTCTAAACTCTTGTTATATGTATTTGCTTTTGTTTTCCGGAGTTCGTTGGATCATGCACAAGTTTTTTTCTGTGAAAAACCTTGAAGATCAAACGTGGCCTGAGGTGGATCGAAAGAATAGATATTTATCCATTGGATTGAGATGAAAGAATGGAGGCAGGATTCCACGAAAGTTTCTGGTCTTACTCATAAAGAATAAAATTAATTCCGTCCGCATGCACTAAGTATTTTTTGCCATGGGCTCCTACAGCGATATGAGATAAGATATTCAAACATCTCGCAAATTACAACACTGGGGGTTTGTGGGAAAACTCCAGCTCCGCTCTGTCAACGGCTGCGGGAAGTTTATTGTTTTTAATTGATAAACCCGTTCTCATTACCCGTACTTCATTTTATTCCAGTAACTTTCATCTTCAAATTTCTAACAAATAACATATAAACACTTTTCCGTTTCTAACATTGATGGACTATAACCTGCACAACCCGCCGACACAGCATGCTTACGAAGGGAGAGAAAAAGTATTTAATTCACTAAAAAATATTTTTAATTGACTTCTAAATACGAGGACACGATTCTAACAATTGAACGTACCTATCCGACACTCACAGGTCCTCACTATTCTCATTATGGGTGATGACGAAACTGATTATGCTTGATGGAGAGAAATTCTGGACTACTATCCTGGAATCCTACAATAAACATTCAATGGAAGCGTAAAAACATCCATCGCCGAAATTCAGTCTAATCCATACGTTGACGTAGCGGAGGAAAATCGATATGGTTATTTAAATTAAGATCTGGACATAGTCTGTTCGGTGTGGAAGCATCAAGGGATTGTCCTTTCTTCACTGACTCCACATTCGACAATGTTGATAAAGGTCCGTGATGGAGATGGTTGTCTGCACAAGATAACTGAAAATTATCTTGGAGATACTCAGAATATTCCCCTTTTATTTTTTCTGCCACCTGGGCTTTGTTGGTAATTCGAATTGCCAATGTCGGATTACAATGCGGACACATGACTTTGGAACTTTTACTGTTACCAATGCGTCTGGGTGGTGGCGATCTTCCGCGTTTTCTCCCACTAGTCTTCCCCTTGAACCAATCGAAAGACAATTTGACTTCATGTTCAAATTTTCTGTTTTCTTGATCCATGAATATGAATATCAGATTTATTCCGAAATTGTTCAGTATAATTGTTACACTGCGGTTTTAAGTGCGATGGAGTATGGAAACGACTGTTTTATTAATGAAACCCATGTCGACAAAAACCAAACAAGTGAGTCGTATCTGTTTGCCATTGATAAGAGCCTTCGATCAATTTCTGCGAACATGACTCATAGATTTATCTGATTCATCGGAAAAACAACGAGAGAGTCCGAAAGTCGATTCATAAAAGTTGTCCCTCCTTTCCGAAACATTATGATGCAAAAAAGCCCTTTTCGACTAAACGTTGAACTACGCAAACAGCAGACGTTTTTTTGGCTTGCCCAATGGTTCATATATTGAATGTATACCGTATCTGATAATGGTTTGAGGTTATAACGCCCTCAACAATTTAAAAGCCCAGTTTATATATTACGGGTTACCTATCGACCAGAAAGTATTTTATTTTTTACATTACGTTTTATATCTTTGTATTTTAATAATTTGTTTTCTAGCTAATCTGGCTTATCATCGTTTCGGGATAAAAATTGCACTAATAACAGGCCAAATGGATGTAACGGGAGGTATAAGTGGATTTTTTTTTACCACAAAATTTTTTTCTAAATGACGAGAGAGAGCACAGACTAGAACTAAATACAGATTCAGCTCCTGCCCAAGCCTATCCGCACAAAATGGACATTTTATACTAGTTGTTCTAATAGGCAAATAGGATAATAATGTGATTTGGGAGAGCGTAACTTTTTTTTAGCTTGAAGAGGGGAACGTTTTCTAAGGATCACGATCCGAGATGACTCGGAAATGACCAATCCAATCCAATGACTTCTTGTTCCTCGATTTGCGCTCATCCATCCCAAACCCTTTCCTTGTGAAACTTAGCGTTTGGAAATTTTACTGACGTACGGATCTCAAGAATCGGCCATAGTATATTCCCTACATCAATTAACTGTATACTAAATACTTTTTGACAATGCCTCTCCCCTTGCGCCCTAACATTGGCGTAGCATTTCCTAACTTTATCTATTTACAAGCCCAAAACAGCCCCGTTGTCAAACGAGCCTTCTAGGAAAACTCTCTAATGAGCTGAAATCTGCTAACGAAAAAAAAAATCCTCAAATGTGAAATGAAGTTCCGGTGAAACAAAGACAGCAGCAATATTCCTTACCGCTACCCGATCCCCATCCGAACACCACTACTCGATTGCCAGCCGAGCACCGCTACCCCATTCGCACCCGAACACCACTACCCGATTCCCACCTGAACACCGCCACTCCATTTCAAACCGAACACCGCTACCCGAATACCGCTACCCGATTCCCAACCGAACACCGCTACCCGATTCCAAGTGGAACACCGCTACCCGATTTCATACCGAACCCCCCTCCAGCCCCAAACCCCTCTACCCGATCCAGAACCGAATCGGTTTTGGGTGAGCTCCCCCTTGTTTCCATTTTGAAAGGACTAAAAACTTACCCACCTTTCCTTCAATTTTCTCCAAGGTCACACCCCTAGGTCAGCGCCGAAGC
>Ga0194135_10001275_pt1 | contig 14882 bp, 20 predicted proteins | sample LitLau_LLRF_2013_FD_134024 | JGI IMG/M metagenome (GOLD analysis project Ga0194135, IMG submission 134024) | Freshwater sediment microbial communities in response to fracking from North America - Little Laurel Run_MetaG_LLRF_2013 (version 2) | ecosystem: Environmental > Aquatic > Freshwater >...
ACTATGTATTACACTACCACAATTGAAAAGGAAAGTGACTCATCACATTACTTAACGCTACCAAATTTCACTTGCCTAAACTTAAAATATTCTTATGAGTTAATGGCAATGCTTCTTTGTGAAATGCTCGTTCTTTTATTGGAAATTGATAATTAATCGTAAAAGTTACCCTTCTGTTTATAAACAATTCCATAACAAAATACCTTCTGAAAGTCAGCAAATTTTGAGATATTAGATAGATTTTTAGTAAATTTTTTTATATCAAACTGTGGAAAATCTAATTAAATGGTAATAACTAAACAGGAAGAATTCATTCGTTAAACTTCATTCCTTTCTCTTTTGAAGTAAGATCTGTTAAACTCACTCAGATGAGGTCCGTAGCTTGGAAGCTGTCCTGAGACTGTGCAAGATTTACAGCAAAATCTGGCATAGTATTTATTTGTACAGTAACTAGCTTTAACAATTAAGGCACAATTGGCAAAGAACGGATTGTCCGTGCAGTTTGGATGCAGTGCGGGTCCTAGAAACGGAAGTGTGAATTTTATATATACTCAATCCTCATCCTGCAGATTCAATTGTATGAAATAATTTACCTTGTACTGTAATGTCCACATAACTTTGTCCACTCCCATATTCATTTCTCGCCACGCACTGATAAGTGCCTCCGTCTTCAGATTGAGCATTATTGACTGATAGCATTGCAGGATCACTGCTCTGACGATTGTCCACCTCAACATCGTCCTTATACCAGGTGACTGTTGGGGTCGGATACCCTTCCACTTCACATTGAATTGAGAAGGATGACCCAATCGAATATTGGGTAATTGGCATCACTATCCGTACCCTTATAGGCACTAGAAAAATAAATTAATCGTTAGACATGGGATCGAGTATAAAATTCCCCCCGGTTTGTGGCTCCAATCGCTTTTAATAAAAAAAAACATGGGAGACTCACCTAAGTAATTGAGGTAGTCAGAGATAGTCGTTGTTTCCGTCTGAGTATCCGTGGTGGGAAGGATTGTGGCACTCTCCGTGACTATTTCCACTCGATCGGTAGGGCGTACTGTTTCAGAATCAATTTCACCACCAGTTTCAGTATCTTCAACAAGGTACTTGACAAACTCCTCATCTCCATCCTGCATCACAAGACCAACCCCACGCTTTCCTTCGACAAGGATTGTCCAACTGTCTCCTCGTCCATAACCATTGTACGCTTGACAAGTGTAAGGGCCTAAATCCTTTAACTTCACAAGCTTTAGAAGCAGAGCGTAGTCCTTGAGTTGTTCATACTTCTCAGACGTAAATGGGAGTCGACGGTCCCCTCGGAACCAAGTGACTTGGGGTCGTGGAAATCCAAGGGCAAAGCAACGAATTGTGTAAGGCATTCCGATTGTTGCAGGAGAAAGTTGAGGGGGAGCCACTAATCTTGTGGCAGAGGGTGCAGATTCTATAAATTTATTTAGTGAGATTAGTAGAATTACTTTATGTGCAACGAATTTTGACTTCTACCTTCCACAACAAGTTCCATGTCGCGTCGGTCGAGGCCATATTGGTTTGTAGCAACGCATGTATATATTCCCACATCGCTCATGTATGCTCCGACTAGTTGCAGTTTCGTCCCCAACGAGTGGTAGCGACCCGTAGTTGTAGAAATCTATGAAGATTGAAAAGATAAATTGAAAATTAATTAAAGTTTTTGTAAAGTGAGCGTTTACCTGATAACCATCTTTCTCCCAAGTGATTCTCGGTTCAGGAGATCCCCTCGCCAGACACTCGAACTCTGCAAGCGTGCCTTCCTGGACCAAAATTTGAGTAGAAGCCATTGGATCGATAATTTGCGGAGGAGATCCCGATGTTGGAGGGGTAGGAGGCCTTCCAGATTCTAATGAAATGAAATATTACGTTGTAGCAAATAATAAAGTATTTTCTATATACTTAAAAACATGTTACATTGCAAAGCATTTTATTACCTGGGTCAACGCAGTACCCGACAGGTTGCTGTTCGGCGTTTAGTTCAATTGCACATCTCGTTCCAGGTTGACAAAGAACGGATCTGCATGGGTTGTAGCATGAGCAGACATGGCAATCGTTCACAAGCTCTGTCTGTACACCGTATGGACACTGGATGGTCGCACAAGTCGTCGTGTCACAACCTCGTTCGGAGTCTCTTCCTGAAAAAAAAATAACAAGAAGGCATAGAAGGTGTACTAATTTTAGCATATTAATAAGTGCAACAATTAATAATTATTGTTTTTGAAGTTAAATCTTTTGGAGGCGTGACTTTGGTTTGTTGCGAGTGCAGGTGCTTTCAAAACAGAACGTTTGAAATACCTTGGTAATCGCTAGTTTGGGCCAATCTGACTCCCCTGCTACTCCTTCTATCACAAAACTCCATGCAAGTGGAATGGGATTTAAATCGATTAAAGTTCCCAAAACAACCGCCATAGAGAAATGGCATACAAGATCTGGATTTGCTTTCGTAGTAATAGCGCCTGATTCCCTCAGAACAATTTCCAGACTGAATAGGCAAGTTACAGATTACTATATAAAAAACCACTCTATTAGAACTGGCTAGCCTACGAAATCGCGTATCTGTGTAAACCTAGGCCCAGCTCGCGTCGTCGTTTACTCTGGAGAAAACAAAATGGTTAGCAGGTAATTACCGTTGGGTGAATCTGTCGTAACTTGGTCACGGTCACCGTCTCGACCTCGATCACCTTCCGGCTCCCGACGAAGGCACGTACGTTCACAATCGTCTTGTGTGCTGAAGCGATTACCATTTCCGCCACAACCAGAGTAGTACATGAGGTTACACGTTTGTTCAGATGGGGAAAAGTAGTATTTCTCAATTCGATTCCGACAGGGACCAATATCTGACGGATCGTGGCAGACATCTTAAAAAAAATAAATGAAGCGAACAAATTATACACTTTTTGATCTTATTAGAACTCCATCTTAGATTTCACTTACCCATCCCCTTGTATTCTCCACAACGTTGCTCGCATTCTTCTGTAGAAGTAAATCTGTTCCGGTTTCCGGCGCAACCCCCATAAATGAATGGCTCACATTTGGAGTTCTCCGGATTATAGTAGAAGCTTGGGAACGCTGCTCGACAAGGGCCAGTCTCTGGTGGTAAGTTGCAGTGATCTGTTGAGTAAATAATGAAGAGAGTTAAACTAAATTAGCATGAAGTTAATTCATCCGTGATAGTCGAGGCCTAATACCCCCTCTGTCGTCTGCCCGTTCAGGGTTTCTTTCAGGTTCATAGACTGCGACCGTCGTCGTCTCAACTGAATCCCTATTCCTCTTGCATCTGTCTTCGCAAAGATTAAGCGTGTCAAATTTATTTCCATTTCCTTGACATCCAGACCATCGAAACTCTAAATAAGAAAAAAAATATTCATATAGATAGATGATCAAGAGCAAAAGCCAAGGTTCTTGTATTTTTTTTCCCGAGCCATCTTGAGAAAAAGCAATCCACGATAGAGAGAAGCATCAAAATACGATTTATAAACATTTACCAAAGCAAGAGTCGTAATCCCGGTTGTAGTAAAATTGCTTGAAGTTTCCGCTACATGAGCCAGTAAGGACTGGTAATGAGCAAGGGTCTGCGGAAAACAAAGGCTAGAATCGTCTCCCAATCACAAATCATGACCATTCGACTTTACCTTGTACATCTCGGCATTTATTTTCGCATTCATCTCTCGTTCCGAATCGGTTTCCATTTCCGGCGCAACCAAAGTATGCGAATTCGCGACAGAGCCCGTCCGAGGTATCATAGTACCAATTCGTGGTTCGGTCGCTGCAAGGGCCGGGGTCAGCTTGAAGTAGGCAATTGTTCCTGTCAAAGTCCTCATGTTTGATGTTCCGATCACACCGTCCTCTACATTCCTCCAGACTGAAAAAGTTATTCGAATTAGCCCCGCATCCAGAATAGACAAAAGGCCGACAGGCAGCAGAATAACTGTCGTAATAGTATCGTTCTGTATAGCTCGTGCATTCGCCTGGTGCTGGCGGAAGCGAGCAAGTGGGGTCGCCTGGAACAACAGCAAAAAATTATAATACTCCCTAACTGCTGAGTTATTATTAATTTCAATTACCCAATAACGCTGAAGGACAAGTGATTTCGCAATCATCTCTGCTGACAAATCGATTCTTCGTCCCACCGCATCCAGAATAGTAGAACGGTAGGCACCGGCTCTCATAACTTTCGTAGTACCACATGGCCTCCTTCGCGTTGGAATTGTCAGGGCATTGACCCGCTGAGCGAGGCTCGTAGCACGATTCTAAAATGAGGAAAAGTGGGGAACTATTTTGGAAATTCAGTTTTAGAATTAGATTTCAGAATTTGACCTCATTGATTTACCAGATTTTCCACTACAGACAAGCTCACACTCAAATTTTGACACAAAGCGATTACTATTCCCTCCACAGCCGGAGAAATTGAATTTAAGACATGTAGCAAGGTGGGGGTCATAAGCGTATCGTTTGAGCGTGGCGTTGCATGGACCAGGATCTGGTGGGGATATGCATCGGTCTAACAAAGCTATTTGGACAGACAAAACAAACATGAAAATGTTTACTGGACAAAGACAATCAGTTACATACACAATTCTTTTTCATAAAAGCACGAGAAAAGCCGGTAGAGGCACTTCCATCATACCTCTGGTCCTTCCATCACTGCTACACCGATGTGAGCATTCGTGCTCAGTCAAAAAATTGTTGGGACTCGCCTTGCATCCGCCGTAAACAAATTGAGTACATTTGGCAGCTTCTTTGTCGTAAGCAAAGCGAGTGAAGTTCCCTTTGCAAGGTCCAGGAGTAATTGGAGTGTCACACGGATCTGGAATTCAATTTATCACAATTAAGTTTCTATGTTGTCTTTTTCTTCTTCTCGTTAATACTTTAATGGCGCACCGATTCTGTCATCAACGAGACATCTATTTTCACATTCGGCTCTTGTTGGAAATCGATTGTTGTTCCCCAAGCACCCGCCATAAATGAACGGAGCGCAGATTTCTCGTTGTGAGTCATAGTAGTAAGATGGATAATATCCTTCGCAAGGACCAGCCACGCGTGGTAGCAAACATGCGTCTGGAACAGAAAATCAAACATAGAATCGCTTCCCACTGCGATTTTTCCATTTCAGCAAAAACAAACCTCTTCCTTCCGGTTCCACACAAGTGCTTTTGCATTCGTCCTGCGAATTAAACCGATTCCCATTTCCTTCGCAACCACCCCACCAGAAACGGGAACAGCCGCCATACTCCATATCAAAGAACCACTTGACGGTGAAATTACGACAGGGACCACGTACCCTATCAAGGCCGCAAACCTCTGCAAGGAGAAAAATAAATAATTGAAACTCTGAATAAGAAAAAAACAGAAGCAAAATGTTGTGTAAAATTCGGACCTCCTGGGTTAACAACTTCAACTCCGCATCCTCCAAAGTTTTCTGCAGTGGCTTCGGTAACTCCATCCGGGCAACAACCGAATTCCGAGGACTCACAACCACACGTCGTCCCGTTGTCAGCTGGAGTTTTCCCATCAGGACAGCATCCTGCACTCGTAAATTCACAGCCGCACCCTACATTTATGTAAAAATGGTTAATTTCTCCAATTTAGTTTATAGGAAAATTGTAATAATAAAATAAAGTTCTGAGGGAACAAATAAACAGAAATGAGAGACTACCTTCTTTATTTGGACCTTTGGCAATTGTGATTCCATCATCACAACAACCTGGTAGATAATGATTAGCCGCTTAGCTTGATATTCCATGAATAAAAATCATGTTTTTTTCTAACCTGTGCGAAATGTAAGGCAAGGACACCCAGCGTACTCCGGTCCAGTAGCGTTTGTATAACCGTCCTCACAACATCCATGTTCACTAAAGACACAAAAATTGCGTCAATTTCAATTATGCACTTACAAATACAAGGTCCTTCCTAATCCGACATCGAAATTAAATTTTAAGTTTCTACCTAAACTTGCAACCACATCCAGTTGGTGTAGAAGCGGTGACATTGTCCGGACAGCATTTCCATGGGCTTTCCATACAAGTACATCCTGAGAATTAAAAAGGAAAGTCATTTCTGCTCAGAATTATGTCCCCGTAAGTACTAATACCTTCGCCGCGCGCTCCTTGTCTTGGAGTAATGTTGTCGGCACAGCATCCAAATTCCTGTAAAACAAAAAGTTGATGAGACAAAATTCAAAGTTAAATTCAGGATTTACTCACCGAATTCAGGCAGCAACCTTCCTTGTTGGGACCATGAGCGGCTGTTTTGCCATCATCGCAGCACTTGTATTTGCTTGCGCTACAGGAAACGTCTTCCTTCTCAGGACTTGACGCTATGGAAAGAACATATTTATTACAAACTTGGTACCACAAACAGATCAAGCGTCCCAGTGTGGTGCCCTCACTTGTGGTGAGGTCCTCGACATCTTCAACTTTCTGACATCCATCATCCGTGTTTCCAGTTCTCGCATTTTTCTTGTCAGGACAACAGCCGTATAAAGTCTTGGCACACTCCACCGTTTTGCACTTCTTGCTCTTCCCCTTTGCTGGAGTGACTCCGTCCGGACAGCAACCGAACTTGGTCTCTTCACAAGTTTTAGGAGTTTTGCAACCTATTAGTGAAGTAATCAAAGCAAGTCATATAGATTTAAGAATTTTAATGCCACAATTTATGGGTGGATCCAGGGCTTACCTGTCCCAAAAGGTCCCTTTGCCACGTCTTTTCCATTGGGACAACATCCATAAGTTGCAGCTGTGCAGTTCACTGCTGGCCGAGGTTTGCAAATGGGCCTCGATTCCAGACCTGCCGCCAGATCAGGAAGAAGTGGAGCTGGAAAACGTACATCGACATAATTAAACTCACCAATTAAATTCCACAGTAAAAGCAGAAGCTTAAGCAAGACGTAAAATTCGAAAACAATATTCGACATACAAAGCACAAAAATTCGACTCAACGAGGCTGCTGACACTGACTTGGAGACGACACAATTACGGAATAAAGGAATCCCCACCTTGACTTTTGCCGGATCCACTTGTTAGGAACATGTCCACGATTGCCTCTCCACTTCCAGATCCTGAAGCAGAACCTGATCCACTCATCTCTCCAGAGCCTGACTCTATCTCCATAATAAATCCAGAAGATTCCCCTGATCCAGAGACACCTGAGCCCAGCATGTCCCCCGAGCCGGAAATCATTCCATCCAACCCAGAGCCACTTCCTATTGAATCTCCTGAACCAGAGAGATCGCCCAATCCGGATCCCGAAGTAGCTCCAGAGCCAGATCCCATCTTTGCATCACCTGAACCGGAGCCTGAAGAAAGGTCCATCATTTCCCCTGATCCTGATCCAGAACCCATTCCCATCTTCCCGGAACCTGCGGAAAGGTCCATCATTTCCCCTGATCCTGAGCCAGAACCCATTCCCATCGTTCCGGAACCGGAACCAGAGGAAAGGTCCATCATTTCACCTGATCCTGAGCCAGAACCCAATCCCATCTTCCCGGAACCGGAGCCCGAAGAAAGGTCCATCATTTCACCTGATCCAGAGCCAGAACCCATCCCCATATTCCCGGAACCGGAACCTGAGCCTAGATCAATTTCTTTCCCTGATCCTGAGCCTGAGCCAGAACTCTTGTCGTCAGAACTCGATGCAGAGGACTCCACCAGATCAGTATCATTAGACGGTTTCAAGTCACCAGATCCTTTTGGTGATGAGCCAGTTTCTCCAGAACCCATCTCCTTATAATTTGTATCATTGCCGCTGGAAATTAAGGGATCCCCAGAACCAATACCACTCATATCGTCACCAGATCCATCGGCACTGGTACTTCCGCTACCGCTCATAGAGAATACAAGGTCTCCGGAACCACTCCCAGAAAATATTTCTCCAGAGCCACTCCCGCTTCCGCTCCCACTCCCACTCCCACTTGAACTTCCTTCTTCCAAAACAGGATCCTGATTTTCCGTGACTTCAGTATCGGGATACATTGAATCATCCACTTCGTCAGCTTCAGCGTCCTCGTCGTCAGCCTGTCGTTTTCGGCGGCGGAGAACTTTCTTATTGGATCCCGCATCCGCATCTCCAGACCTCTCAACTGAGACTTTGGGTTTAGAGGGTTTGCTAAGCTCAGAGCCATTACCACCGCCACTGGCAATCAAGGTATCTCCGGATCCAATGTCTCCAATACCTGAATTTTCGGTAAGCTCCGGTATGTCATTTTCCCCACTGCCAGATTCAGATCCATCCATCGCCTAAATAAAAAAAATAAATCGACAATTCACAAATTAAAAATTACGCGATATCAGGCTAACTCAGTGAAACTAGTGTACCCCAGATCCCGATCCTTCCATGTCATCGTAATAATCACAATCGTCATAAGCAACTCCCGAGCTGTCATCAACAGGCAGGAATTCATCTGTAAAAAATAGTGTTGCGCTGGAATAATTCACTGAGTTTTATATTTGAAAGTTCTGTCGTACCACCACCGCTTCCACAAGCATCCCCTTCACAGCTATCAAAACTGTCCGGAGTTGAATCGCTGTTGCATTTAGAAACGGGAGATGTTTCGTTTCCAACAAGACAGAGTAAAGCTCGAGTTTTCTGTCCTGATCCACATGATTTAGAGCACTAAACAATATCAGAATAGGATTTTATATTATGTTGTAACTCATGAAGGAAGTTCTGAACAGATTTTACTTCGCTCCAAGGCCCGGTGAACCACTCCCCTCCACATTCATCCTTGTCTCCAACACAGTCCTCAGTGTCGTTGTACTTCTTGGATACCACGCAATTTGATTCGTTCACCTTTTTGATACTTGATTCAGTGACTTCCCCACAAAACACTTCCCGCGTGCGATGGCCGGGTCCGCAATCGGCGGTGCACTACAGAAAAGAGATTAATAAAAACTCGAAAAAGGTTCTTTACAATTTCATGAAATGAAATTTGAACCCTTACATCACTCCACTCTCTCGCATACCAACCAAACTGACATTGCTCAGTCGTGTTGCACTCCATTCTATCAACTGGCTTCCGGTAGTCGTGACAGAGAGCATCATCATAGATTACTCCTTTGGCCGTGCCGCAGTAGACAGTCCGAGATGCTTCAAGAGAGCCACATGTTGCGCACTACGGAAACGAACAAAAACCCTAACTTGATTTCAGCCGGATGAAGGTTGGAATTAAAGAAAATTAAAATGTATGTCGTACCGTTGTCCAGTTCGAAACAATCCAATCCAATCCTTCACAAGGGAAGGACTCACAGGGGCGTGTAGCATTTGGTTTAGGCTGAGGACACTGATAATCTGGGTGGATGACGATGTCTCCAGTCGTGTTCAAGAAGCACGCAACGTTTCGGGATTCGCTTCCACTCCCACAAAGAACAGAGCACTATAAATACAAGGTTAACTTTGTAGCTTTGTATTAGAATGGGTACTAAAATTATCAAATTTCAAAGTGCCGTTACGGATTCCCACTCTCCGATAAACCAATCTGGACAAACGCTTGGGCCTTCGCAAGAACGAGCTCTCTGAGGCATTTCTCCATCACATAAATGGTCTTCTAGCACCGTCGGAACACCGCCAACAATTTGAGAGCAGTATACACTTCGGTATTGTGCCCCACTCGATCCACACTGAGCGTCACAGTGAGACCACTGTGATGTCTGCCATCTAAAAATTGAGAATGAATTATATTCTCGGTATCGCAAGGCAGAAAGGTGCTGCGCTGAAGCTGAACAAATCTTAAGTGCCTACCCAATAGAGCATGGCTCATTCCCACATTGTTCCGTAGCACTTGGTATTCGAGTACTGTCACACAAATCTGGCTGTACTGGTATGCCACTATTTATATTCCTGCAGTTGACCCGGCGTGTTTTGTAACCTAAACAAAATTATTGAAATTCGCAGAATAAATTATATTGAATATGAGTCATTCAATGATACAAATTATCAACGCACCTCCGCCACAATTCTGATTGCATTCATCCCAAGGTCCAACTTCCCAACCATACTCTCCAGATTCAGTCAAAACGACGCCTTCCGGGATGCTATACTCGTAAAAGATTCCTGGATTCGGCTCTTGATACAAGATCTGAGAATAAAAGAAAGGAAAGGAAATCCAGTTCAGATTAACTGCGAATTAATAATGAAAGAAATCGGTACTTACCACTACATATATTGCTTCTGAAATAGGTCCAAGGGCTTTTATAGCTTCTGGAGCATAGAAGCCCGGAGCTTTTCGTTCGTAGTGCCATTCACTCCCAGCAAAATTTAATTCCCGGGGAAAATCAATTCGCCAGTTTCCATTCAGATAGTAGTGGGAAGTGGTGTTCCGGAGAGCTAAAAAGTCAAGTTATATAAAATGGTGTCAACGCCTTAAAAACAAAATGAACATCCAATCTCGTCGCATCTCATAATCATTTACCGAGATAATTATTGCTCTGCGTCACTTCTTTGATGAGGATATTTGTAGCACCAGCAGGAATCAGCAGAATGTCATTGTAACCAACTTGTAGGTTATTGTCAGTGAACGTTCCCTCAATCGTGTTACAATTTGCTCCGTTTCCACCACATACCCGACATTTATCTTCACGAGCAGTGGATCCAAGCTTGTTGTCACATCCTATTGGCTAATTTGAAAGGAGGAACAGTCACACTATGAATCTCAACCTCTTGAGTACTCTTTCGATGAAAAACGAATAATTACAAGGCATTCTCCAGCAACGCAAATGTGGCCGTCCTCACATTCTGTCCCGTCGGAAGCAAATCGTTTATGGCGATAGTAGAACCTCTCTCCCTTTGGCATACAATTCAATTCACATTTCTCAGCGGCTTTCGTGTATGGAATCCACCTGAACAGTTCAGAATAGTTTACTAATTTTTGTTATGGATTTCATTTTTAAAACTAATCTTACTCGTAGTATCGGCCTTCAAAAAGCACAGAATCAAATGCCGTGCATTGTTCGGCTCGGAAATCAGGTGTGCCGGTGGGACATTTCTATTATTGAAAGAATCAAAAGTATTTGTTAACCATTCAAGCAACTCTGAAACTTTTAGCCGTATAAAAATGGGTCTGACTTACATGCCTGTTGCAAGAGTAGTATCTCCTGCTTGGCCCAAGGCACGCACTACAGAAAAGTACTAAAATTAATTTAACGCAAAGCTCATTCTGTATCGTTTGTTAAAAAAAATTTTGTAGACGAAAGTTTACCCCGGGTTGGGATCCCTGCAATATCTGCCGTCACTGGCAACACCTCCGCCGCACTGCCTACTACATTGTGTTTCCGGTCTCCAATCCTCCCAGGGTCCAGATGAACTGAAATCTGTGGAGCCGGACGATGTTATGAACGTGTTAGCGTCTGGTGGACGAGGACGTCTGCCGGATCTTGCAGAAACATCACCATAATCTGCATATTCTCCGTAAGCGTGAGGAAACTGAAATGAAATCAAGTTAGTTCGTGAGAGTGGTTTCTGGATGAACCGTGGAAATCTCGCACTAACCTGAATTATGGATGCAGTGAATACTAAGAATAGATACATCGGATGAAGCGTCGTAAACGGTCTCCAGTTTTGGAAAATGCTGAAACGTATAATGAGTTTCAATGAGAAAGTCAAAACTGTGATGCTGCCCTGTCGGGTCAAGGGCTTGAGCGTATGCATGACAAATTTATAAAAGTTAGAACTCTTCTTCTCCCTGGATTCATGGCGCCCAAGAGTGAAGACAACTCATAAACGTTTAAACTGCATTCATTCAAGAAGAATAGCGTCCTTAGTAATTGGATGATGCTCTTGGATGTTCATAGGGACGCTTTCATAATTTGTTGGTTTAATGCATAAACACTTATTTATTGCAGCGGAAGGTGCAGCCCGAGTACCGAGTGCCAAGATGCAAATTAGATGAAAATTGAATAATGTGAGGTGTGATGGTTCATAAGCATTCGTAGGACTGCCGGTAAAATGGAATGAGGGAGCATTTATGCGCAATGGCGGTTGCACCTCCTTTTGCTTCAAACATTAACTAACTATAACTCCGAATTTTAGTAAAGTCATGAGAAAAAAATGCTACCAGAGAAGCACGGATTCAATTGAAGCGGCTGGGAAGGCGCCGAAGTCGGACTGGAAGTGAGCTGTTAGAGCGTTTATTGTCGTTGTCTCTCTCCGTTTATCTATTTTGCTTCCACGGTATCCTGTTTCCTGTACATCTCTCAGTCAACTGAAAGAAGACGACGCTTTCTCAGACTACTAACCAGACAATTTGGATTCCAGCAAAAATGGGAGTTGAAGATAGCCATTTTCAATGCGAATTCGGACACCAATGTTACACAAGACTCTCAAAAGAAACTTATTTTGGCTACTTAATGAAGATGCATTTAATGATGGAAACTTCTCAATAGGATTAATACAGATTTGAACGTTTTTTTTTTCTACTGCAGTACATTCAAGACCACTTTGAAACATCCTCAATGTAATGAATGGTTTCGTCCTAAAAATGAACCTTGACAATCCAGAGACGAAATAAAAATGTCCCGTCGTCTGCGTTAAAAATGGGGAAAAATATCGACTCTTACCTGAATTTATGACGGGGTCCCTCCATTACAATGGCCCCTTTAGGAGCGTGAAAGTAAGACACGAATCACTTGGCAATGTTGAATCCCTGTAATTTGGCTATTGTTCTCAGAACCATGATCTTCTCAGACGACACTGGGCAAAGGGGGAGAAAACGAAACCGAGAATAGCCTGCTGAACTAATTTGGAATCCTTCTCCGGCTTGGAGCTGCTATGAATGGACGAAAGTAAAACAAAAATTTTCTGCGATAACCAGAGAATTAACGGAAGTCAAAATAAAAAAAAGAGTGAGGGATTAATCTGAATACCAAGAATGAGATGATCTTCCGTCCCATTCAATTTAGAAATCCTCGGTCGGAGAAACTCTACTGGCGAAGATGAAAAAAGGCAACAAGTGTTTAGGACTGATTACCCACACCAACCTCCTCTCCTCTTTAAGTCTTTGGAAAAATTTCAAGGGTCACATCATTGTAGCCACCACCACTCCAGCACACATGAAGCAGAGTAAGATGGTTACGATGAGATAATTCCGGCTTAAGAAATCTTTCCCCAAACCGCTTGTCAGACTCAAGACAAAGGAAAAGTGGGAATGAAATATTGTACAAGGGACAAGCAAGGACGTTAACAAGATGATGATACTTACGCAAGAGATCCTTTGAAAAAAAAAAGGTCCACTTCCCTGAACCCACTCGCCTATTTAATTTCATCTGTGTAAGAACAAAGGGATACCTTCATCTCCGGAATGCGTCTTCCTTTTCTATTCTTATAGCGCGTAAAAAATCTCTAAAAAGTCATATTCAATTACTGCTGAGCAAAGCACATTGCGCCGTGACGACGACGAGGGATGAGGCTCCCTTAAAATAGCTATATTTACGTAAAAGAGAACCGGCATTCAACTCCGAGCAATCGGCGACTATACCGGAGCTGGTGTGAACTCGGGACCGGCCAAGACTGACTTTACTCTAACTCTACGGAAGCAATTGGATTGGGATTCGTTATCCCAAAAAACGCATTAGGACAGGTATGGAAAAATTGGAGAGAAAAGTTAGAAAAATCAAGCATTTCCTTTCTGAGGATAGAGAGCCTCGGCCTTAGTGAAACAAACATAGTAATTGATTTATTCCATTAAATTAAACTTCAAACATACGTTCTTTTGAGAGATGAGCTTCAGATGGAAGTCCAATTATCAGTCCTTTGTGTTATACGCTAAACGCTCTTGGTTCATGGGATTGTCTGGTGACTTTTGCCACTCGCTGAATAGAATCTGCTTCAGTTGTGTTAATCTAAGGGATGGATTCTCTGCCTTCAGTTGAGGTAGACGGAATTCCTCGAAAGCTGCAAATGCTGCCTTTTGTCTCCTCTCGGGATGACGATCCAAGGCCTCTCCACCCTTTTCTTCCACGCTAAACATCTTCAGCGCCTCCTCCACGGTCCTCACCTCTTCATCGGGTTGCGGCAAGCGATTCAAGTTTTCTGGCAACGGGGCGGGCTTGGGAGCACTACTCGAATTTGCTGAAGCAGCTTTACGAGCAGCCGCCTCTCGCTTCTCACGCTCTGCCTGATTAACAATATTATACAGAAATCGTACAATGCAATTTTACTAATTACAACATATTTGTTTTACACGCCTATTAATTAAACTTACAGCAATTTGTGCTTGAGTGACTTTTGATGGTGTTTGGGACTTTCCGGAACTGGATGCGAGAGTGGTCAACTCTTCGTCTGCTAACAATTTATTTGTTGTTTTTCTGTTAATAGTCTCCAGCCGCTTCTTCTCTTTCTCATCCTGCATACATACATAAACATAACCAATCATAAATAAGTAATTAAACATGGAGAAAATTAAAGCGCCTTGTGCGAGAATTGAGAATCAAAGAAATCGGGCTAGCTAATGGTTTGTTAGGATGCCCGACCTGTGTGAGAGATGAGAATCTCTATATTATAGCTAATGCTAATAGTGTTGAAGGGCTACAGATTTATGAAACTTGTTCTAAACAACATCGTTTTCCTTTCTAGAAAAAGAATATACAATGATTCTATTAAAAATGAAAAGGTATGAGGGAACATACATGTATAGTATATCGACATCGAGTGCTAGCGACTTACTTTCCTATTTTGCTTCTTGGCAATTGCCTTGTCATCATCTTCCCAAGAAGCATCTTCAGCGGCTTTCTCCTTCCGTTCATTCTCGGCCTTTTGAGCAACGTTCTTCCGTGCCTTGGCTTCTGCGGCTTTCGAGTTTTCTCCCCACTTGGAACTCTTGGGCATTTTGGATCAAAAGCTGAGATAGATGATTATAT
>Ga0194135_10001277_pt1 | contig 14865 bp, 9 predicted proteins | sample LitLau_LLRF_2013_FD_134024 | JGI IMG/M metagenome (GOLD analysis project Ga0194135, IMG submission 134024) | Freshwater sediment microbial communities in response to fracking from North America - Little Laurel Run_MetaG_LLRF_2013 (version 2) | ecosystem: Environmental > Aquatic > Freshwater >...
ATTTTAACTTCAGATAACCTCGAAGAGATTACTTGGATTTTGGCTTTGGCTTCTCTCAGACCAAACTAATTGCGGACTGCGACCGAATTCTTTTAATCTACTTAGCCCAGCCTGTACAATTCCATATGACAATTCTATCTTTAGATAAATTGGAAGGAGGTTCCTATTTAAATGTTAAAACAAGAAAACCCCACAAGACAACTGGCACATTCGGGACATTAAAGAGTAATCACTGATTTGTCATTATTCTTGTCTTGAATAATTTACTACACTCTCTTTGTACTCTCTAAGGTCAATATTCAACATAAAGAATTATTTTTGGATTATGAACTGACAAGTGAGAAAGCAAAGACCTTTAAGGAAATTAAAGGCACGTACCCTTGAAAAAGGCTACATATATTACAAAGGGTCGTCTTAATATTAAACTAAGCATATACGCAACTGAAGGAACCTACCAGACGGTGTAACTGAATATATAATAGCCTTCTTATAAGACACATAACCGCGTGTCGTCCATTGAATTTGGGTTTTCTCGCTTAGAAAAGATTGCATTATACTACAGGTGCCTTTTAATGTTGTAACTCTTAAACTTTCCCTTTTTGGCCTACTTCCAACAAGTTGAAGCTCCGTATCGACTTAAATTTGTCTACCTCGATTTGTCACACCATTTATCCACAACACACAACTACACATGCAAACCTAGTTTCATTTATAACTTCCTATGTAATGATAAACTAATCCTTCCTTCTTCCTTGAAATCTAATCCTTGATGAAGAGCTCTGTATCATTTAAATTAAATTAAAAATTATTGGAATATACGTAATTTTAAAATAATTAACAATGATGATTTTATCCTTGATTATTTTTTTAGTTCTCATGTTTGTTGTATTCACTATTATGCAACTGGGGTGCATAAACTGAAGAAAATAAACTGAATACCTAAGAAAATGCTACAAAGAGAAAGAAGTATAATAATAATCAATATAATTAAAAAATAGCAGGCGTACGGAAAAAGCCTATATACTTATTGCAGTACGCCTAGTATCGATTATTATCAGAACTCTGGGAGAAGTAAGGGAACTGGAACTGTAATGAATATTATTTTTTGTCAATCTTCAAAAGAGCCTTTAGAATCAAAGAAACGTGCCCAGCGAAGCATCCGTCCTTCTATCGGTATCTCGCCTGTCTTGGACTCTAATTAATAATTCATAATGCTAGCTGAAAGCTCAGTTCATTTCATGTGTTATTGTAATGTAAGTATTATTTAATACAGCAATAACAGCAGTCTCTGTAGTCAGGTATTGAGAATATCACTTGGCCGACGGAGTTACATAAGCATAAATTATACAAGCTTTTTATGAAGGCAGCCATACTATTATTCCAGGCGAGATATTTCACGCCAGGGATGATTAACTATTTAGTGCAGTTCATTTAGTATAATTCATTAAGGTCCATCGTTATCGAAGGACAAACAAAAAGGACATTTATAAAATTAAAATCTTTAATAGAACTTTTTTGAGGGAAGAATATTGAAAAGATTTAGTAACAAAAGAAAATTGAAATATTTCCTTGCTACTTTTTCAGTTATGAAAGAATTAGTGAACGTGCAACATATAAAATTTGAATAGCCTTGCTATATACATATTACATGTATCGCAAAATAGAAATCAATGGTTTTAATATTTAATTGTTGCAGGAACTTATATAACAGTATATATGAATCGAAATACCTACTTATTACATGCCTAACTTCACTTGAATCTTCAATCTTTCATCTATCGAAGAAATGAGTAGTTCGTTCAGAGGAACCTTCAACCTTCATACTTTGCTTCCAAATAAGTTTGTAGTTTTCGAGATTCTAACAAAATTCAAACAGAAATCAAACAGAATTCAGAAGTAAGAGCTAATGAACAGACAAAAAACAACAAGTTTGAAACGATTTGGTCAAACTGGCTTTCATGTTTACATCTCTGTGACTTTTCCGAGTGAGTATAAAGTAAGCTTAGAAGTTCAAAAATAGCTATCAAATGAAAAAACACACTAGCTAATTAGTAATGAAAGACAAATGAAGCCGTTTGTTGCAAGCAATGGAGAACTATCCTTACTAGGTTGCGCACAACAAAGGCAAAAAAGAGCAAAAGTAAAAGTTTGTGTAATTACAGATTTTTGAATGTTTGTAAATAAAAAGGAGAGACGCAGAGAGAACAATACGATATATTCCTAAAACTAACAACACATACGAAGGCAGTTAGCGAGTTAGCTCTATAAATTCAATATTATGTTTCTCTTCGGCTTCCTAGAATGCATTAACAGGCTTGTTAGTATGATGGGGAACTCGCACTGTGTCCAGGTAATCTTATCTTCTGTTAATGTATCATTATTAGTGCAAACAACCAAACGCAATGTTGAATGTGTATACACACAAACGGACTAACGGACATACACGTGGGAGATGCTGAGAGGTGAAAAGTCAAGTTTCATATCTTGACAACAGAATCCCAGCAGAGTTATATTATTACGCAAAGAATGAAGATGAAATAAGTTTGGACATGTAGAAATATTTATATCTATTGTGTATCACTTCATAGATTCACTCATTATTGTAGCTTGAGTACTAAATTTTAAAGGAAGAAATGAATGTTGTAACTTCATTGAATACATCGCTTTATAGTCATCATCGATATATTTGAGACATTATGACCTACTACCTGAACTAGGGCTACTTAATTTAATTTACTGTCTACCAAATATACATATAGGTAATGAGAAATATATGCATTACATTACTACATATCAAAATGACTGATATCGATAAGACTGAAAGGAAATGATTAGTATTTCTCGGTTCTATTGCGTCAGAGAAAGAAACAATCAGCTATCAACTTGTTCCAGCCTACGACGGCTTTATTATTATAAAGCTATAAAACCTACACACCTGTGACGACGGTGTCTCGTGCATAATGTACTGCGTACATTTCAATGAATATAAAATTGAATTCGGACATCGCATCGTTGTTAGATTTCGGGGAATTTAACATGCCACACTTCATTTGAATGAATTGGCTTGTACACATTCAGTAGACAAACATAAAAAGTAACTTTTGGAGAGTGACGCAAGTAAGTCACTTAGTCATCTTATAAACGAGCAAAATTGCACGCAAAAGCTGAAATACAGTTTGAGCATCAATCTACTTATAAATCCACCTACTACATATTAGACTTATTAGACTGCATATACATCAATAGACAGTATTCCGTGTTTGTTTGTACACCGATTATTAAATTGCAAGAGTATAAAATGACGAATGATGAAGTTAAGGCTTCGTTCGTATCTCATGCAACGCAAATGCCTCAAATCAATAAGGGACATGAGCGTGTGGGACGTATATTAATTAATGAGTCTGCATGACATTCTATGAAAGCCAAATGCAAATGAATGTACATTTTAAAATATTCCTGAGAATACTGACCTTCCATCCGGCAGAAGAGTTGGAGTCCCCTTTGTCCTTGAAATAGGAGACATTTGTGACCATCCAGTCGTAGATCTGACTGAGCGTCAGTCTCTTCTCGGGACTTGAGCTTATCGCCTGAGTTATCAAGTCGGCATAGGACAAGTTCCCCCACGCGTTCCTCCGAGACGTTGACTTTTTAGGAAGAAGAAGTCCCCCAGGGATACCTCCCATTTCGGACCCATCAGGATGATTCAGCTGACATGGAATTCCCCCTCCTCCTCCCCCTCCCCCAGGACTGTGGCTTAAGTTGTTGTTATCTTCTGGACGTGGACAAGGCCATGTATTCGATCGGGCCCTGGTTTGAGGTTCAAAACCTACGTCCGCCATCGAAGGTGGGGGTGGGGGCCCCGGATACTCCATTTCAACGCCTTCCTGTATTCGTTCAATGTTGAGGGCTTGACTGGAACCTGGTCAAAGCACATTTCCAAAAAACATTATAAACACTTGTACTGAATTAATAGACTAAAATTGATCATTTGGAAATAGAATCAACTTCACCAAATTGAAAAACTTGAGGTACTTGTTAAAAAACTGAATGATGATGATGATGCATGATAAATGATGATGATGAATCAGCGGCAAGATATCTACAAAATATTCCTTTTTATAATAAAAGCTGAAGCTTCAAAGAATAAATCGTTCTAAACTGGGGATGAGCCTAATTAGAACTCGTTTGCCCTTTTTTGTAGTGTTCAGCCTTTAACTGTGTGAAATAGAAGACATTCTACAAACTACAAATCAAAAATTAAGGGGAAAACCCTAACCTTCCTTAACGTTGTACCACGTTTAACCTTCGACTATTTAACAACGCAGTACGACGCAGCAAAGTACACGAAAATCTATGCCACACTACATACATACATGCAATGCAGAGACGTGCAGCGTTCTTGCTCACGTATAAAAAGTTAATGCAATAGAAAAAGAGTTAAAAGCTTTTATTCTTATGTCTTAGATGTCTACGAAATTGTGCGAATCGAAATTCACTTGGAGGATTTATTGCAGAGTAGTGTAGAGAGGGATGGAGTTCATGAAAAAGATAAGAAAAAATAATAATTGTGGTTTATCTGTGAAATATGAAGAACAAGATTGGATTCTTACAAGGTTACTTTGGAATAAGTCAAAGAAAGGATTAAATAAACTCGCTGATGAAGATTGTAACTGGAAACTGGAATCCATCCAAGAATTTCAGTGCTCCCAGGGAGTACATGTATATAAAATATAAGAAAGGGTAAAAGATAAAATGACATGGCTAATTGATGTTTCACAGTCTCATCATATGAGACTTCTGAATTTGTTAGTAGTTACTCTGGTTGTATGAATGGTAGAATGAATTCGTTCTCACATATTAAGCTGATTACTTAAATGGCGGATGGTAATTAATACGTTGTATGTATGCAGTTTTATTGCAGCAGCTTCAAACGGGAAAAGGGAAAACTGGTTGCATTCTTGGAATATAAAAGATATAAAATTGGCATGTGATGCAACTGCATAAAATATTAGTCAGATCAAAGTAAAGAATGTATTTATTACTATCACCTTGAGCGTTGTTGGATTGTGAAACAATTATTACCTGCAAAAAACTAGCAATACTCCAAATTTAGTAGTAATGCTTAACTTTTTTATAATGTGTCTGGACAAGTCTGGAGAAATAATTATGAATCAAACTTATTGCTAACTTCTTACACGTGGTGAGAAAAACTGTTAAGTATCCAACATGAAATGCATATCTGCAATTAATTGCATGGTACACTGATTACTTTGCATGTGTGTAACGTTAAGTTGTATTTACGATAACTTGTGCAGACAAAAAATGAGCAAAATATGTAATGTCTAATAGTTTTCCTTGTCTGGCTGGGTCTCTTTCTCTGTGAGACCAAATTAATCTGACATCTGAGTAGAAAAAATACAAGGAATTTTTTACGTTTCAAGTTCAAGAATTTAAACATACGAATCTTTTATGCAAATGCAATAATGCAGGCTGATATAAAATATTTAAAAAAGTGCAGTTTGCAAGCGCCATAAAAGCATTTAACATAAATAGAGCGTCGGGTTCGATTAATAACTGACATTAAGAGTGCCTGAGTGTAGTTAATATCGTAATTAAGAAATTCAGAACTACATGTTATGAGCTATATAGCATTACTACTGCATTGCTGCACTAGTGTAGTTAAAGATTTCCCTGTTTTGTTTATGACTTTCTGTCATGAATTTTCGCAGTGAACTTTGTACTTTTTAAATTTTTATCCAAGACTGACTCTGTCTATCACTAATAAGTTCTTTCTATTAATTGATTAATTCGTGTTTCCTTATTATTTGCAGCTTCATAAAACGCTCTCCCTGATGTTGTATTTTCCACTTCCCACGATTAAAAAACTTATTCATGTTACACTAAACTTCTAAAAAATGGTAATGAACAAATGAACGAAATTAAATTGTAAACGAATAATTGAAGTAGAGTTCAGGTAGAGAAATCTGTTTCCAGATCAAGGGGACTGTGGAATATTCGGAGACTTGTGTTATGTATCGCCTAAACAACCTAAACTATCCTACGACTGCATGACTGCATAAGAAATATGCAATGCATAAAAATGTAATGTAGGCAGTCATTACAAATCGATGATTCCAGGATAGTTCTTGCCTTCTTGCGTAAATAAAACACATATACAAAGCTAGTCGTCTATACATAAAGAAATGAATAATTTATTGGAAAGCTTTCCTGTTTAAAAGTTGATGAGTCTATGTATATATATGTAATAGTGTTATGTCAATGTGTATTATATTTTCCTATAGTCATACCCTACAATTTTACATGCTGTGTATCATGTGAATGTGCTCATTTTTTAACTTTTATTTGGGTTTCTCATAAGATTCGCATAGTATTTTATTATTGTCTGCCACCTTATTATTGTTTGTCTATAAAGTATAAAGCTTGTGAGGTATCTGAATAACAACAACACAGGTGCGTAAAATGATATTTCCAAGAAAGAACAGCGCAAGCAAACTGTACAAACTGGTCAGCTTTTATTAATTAGGATTCTTATTCATGTTCTGAATGTAGATTTTTTGAGCGAACTATCACAAGCTCTATGTGTGAATTATAATAAAAATTTTGCTAGAATAACTATTAGCTTAATGCATTCTTATTAACTATGCAATTAATTTGCTAGCATTTGAGATCAAATAAAGTGTACCTAAAGACTTTATCAGCAAATTGTTTCTTATCTTTATTCTTTTGCACACGGAGTAACAAGAAGACTACTAGACTCGAAGAAATGGCTTGAGTCTTCTGCTGCAAATCGAATGCGGGTAGTTTAAGGAAACATATAGATTGCAGTACGTGACTGCAGTATCATTAAATATGATAATAATTTTATATAAGCTCAGAAAAAGAATTACACTCACAAGTAGAGTGTTCAATGCACCAAAGACTACAACATGATGATGATGACTAAATAGAGAATTGAGATTGACTACGAAGACTTTTCTCTACTGGGAAAAAGGAGAATGTATAAAGTAAGGGTACAAAGTACAACAAACCAGCTTGGTTCGCCTGAATCCAAGATCCAAAGACAGATTCGCACTCCACCCCGAGCATTTATGTATATATATATACTGTACACACGTAATAACTTGGATGAATGTGTGATTACTTATTGTATCGATAAGAAATATATGGTGATGCGTATTTAAACCAGCAAATTCACTTGCTGTAATTATGATTACTTGTGTACAGCTAAATATATATTTCTAAGATTTGCCTAACTATTACACATACACATATGGTTCTTTTCTTAATGAAGACTGCGTGCAATTATAATATATTCTTCAAAAATTAATACACATACAATATGACAGACACTTATATAATTCAATATGAGATAACTCTCTCAAACTTACTTTGACAGTAAAAGTACTAAAAAATTCAAATGCTGAGAGATTTTTACTGGATTTCCCAAAGTCAGACACGCATGTATATAATAAAGTTTCAAAGAATTCTCAAACTTCACACACACACACACTATTGGTAAATTTGTAAGCGGCACAGTCTCAGGAATTATTCTTTAGAGCACAGTTGGTCGTTGTGTGATTTCCGAAAATCCCACAGAAATCTCGTACACATCTATTTGTTTTATAAACTCTCTAGATTCTTGATTTGTAGATTTCGCAAAAGTCCTTGGCGTTCTTTATAATAGGAACGAAGCAGCAGCAGTGGTGTAGACTTAATTTATATATGTGGTATGTTCGTATGTGTTGTATATTGAGCAATTCGCCGAATCAATTTGAGTCAATCTGAAAACTTACTCCCTTCGCGACTGTGAATGTGAAACACTAGGTATCACATAGGTACATAGTATAGCATGTAAAACACTAGAACGGTGAATACATGAAATAATATGAAGGTCAAGTCCTGCAATATTCAGTAAATGGCATATTTCTGATTTCTCCACACTCTTTAATATACATTACTAAACAATTTGTATAGTCACAATCTTTGAGTCTTTGTCGCAAAAAAGTTTTTCAAGTTCGGCAAAACCCGTGGAAAATTCCTTGTATGATATAAATCTCTGGAGGAATTCAAAATATTCACTCTCCACTTACAAAGAGTTAAGAAGGAGCAGTTCCTACGTGTTTGAGTTTATATCTGTTGGAGTATCCAAAGACGACTAGCACTTGGGAGTGTTAAGACTCACCGATTAAGAAGTTGCCAATTGAAGAAGAAGGAGTTGTGCGAGTATGTAATACTATAATGTGTATATAGATTGCAGCCACGATAGAATATGATTGTATGAATGCACAAGGCAATAATACGAGAGAGAAATACAAAAAGTCTATATACCTTTTATGATTAGGACCATATTACTATTATATGCAGAAGCAGTCTTACTATTTCTTATATAACACACACACACACTCACTTTAATAGTCTACACTAATGCAGTAGTAGGTGAATTGGTCTGTGTGTTCGAGCTTACACTTTTGAAAAGTATCCTTGATGAGTCTCTTTATTATTATTATATTGGAAGTGAATGGATACGAAGAAGTGTGAGCATATAGTAATAGGAGTAGTAGTAGTGTGTGTGCGAATAAAAGTGATTTTACTTTTTACTATTGACTACTATGATATATATCCAAACCACGTTGTATCCTTAGAAGTTGGAAATGCAATGCAAAAATTCCTTCACGCAGAACTACACTTTGCCAAACTGGCTTGATATATATACTTTTTATATATCTGTATATTATGTCGACTCCTCGTTGGTGTGAACTGATGGATGGACTTTTAGTTTTAGACTTCTTCTTGCAAGATGTGTGAGCTTCTCTTAAACTATAAAATAGGTATTCACATGTGTGAGACTTGAGTGTACACACACACTTTGGCAAGAGGTTTGAGGTGAATGAAGAAAAGTTAGTGTGAAACCGGCAGCAGAAGTTGTGGAACTGAGTCCAACGGAGTGAGTGAGTTGCCTTCTTCTTCTAAACTGTGATCATGTGAATATGCCTAACTTCTCGAGTTGGAGCTCCTCTCTCTCTGTGCAAAACTTACTTTCCTTCTCAACCCTTTACTTAATGCTTATACAGCCTGCCTACTATTACTACATAAGCGCACAAGAACTCTCTCATATGCTTCTGCTCTCATATTATACATATACACCAAAAACTCCATGTACTGAGAACTCCGTTTGCAACAAGTGTCCATGGATAGACTGCCTCTAATTTCTAAACCTTTGGTCCTATGGAATAACGTGTATTATGGAGTATATGTGAATGTGGAACTCTTCTTCTGCTCTACACGTACAACATACAAATATATATATCTCAACTACGCAGCAATTGGATATCATTCTTCGACAGAGAAAGACTCGCTTATTCCCTGTATTCTCTAGTGCTGTAGTTTGTAGTAATACTATGCTGTAAGCTGCACACACACACACACAGAGTTTTGTTGTATCTGTGGAATTGGGTAATACTTAATAAACTTAATACACTATATAATGCTCGTAGAGAAGGATATATATGTGCGAGTATTTAGTAGATGGATGGTCCAAAAAGACCTCGACACTTGATAGTTACTACATCTTGTTCGTACTTAGCATCGCTTTATTTAACGCACACAGCACATCTCTCTAGAGTCTCTCTCTCTCTCTCGTTGCTATCTCTTGTCAAGCAGCTTTTTCTATCTCGTCATTGCACAAAAGTAATTGGAGTTTTGTGTGTTAGGTTGACTATTCTCTGTTGAGGAATATCCAGGGAATAATAATAATAATGTATGAGAAGCTCGCAGAGGGTATTCAAGTTATAGAGCAATTAGAGTTGGAAAAGAAATTTGTGGGAGTGAATGGGATGAAGATTTTAGTATACATAGACAATACACGTGAAGATGAGAGGCTTCTACTTTGCAAAATTGTTACTTCAGTACACGTACTCACAAAGATATATAAACTAATTTGCACAATTATTCGCACAAGTTATTCGCATTAATTTGTGGGTGTGTATGTGTGTGTTCTCTTGTTATAGTGAGTATGCAGATCTACTCTTGGGGTGATGCAAATGATAAACATGAAAAATGTATTGAGAGATACACAGACAAGGCTATTTAACTAGTTATAATATATTTCAGTGGGTGAATAATATGCGTACTGAAAGTTAAAACAGAGATCCACACATAGTAACTAATATGGAAGCAACAGAATCGATTCTGTTGAAACAGATGAGCTTCATAGGTATATTAATGTTAATATTACTAATATTACAATATTAGTAATCATCTTTGTAGTAGCAAAGTTTATGATATGCCATGGAAGTTTGATACAAATAATGTGTGTGAGGAGATGACATATGAATACACAATTGAACCACACAACTGTCAATACTTTAAGGTTTGAATGGAGATCTCGTTTCATTAAAGATACACTCTCAATCTGTATATATATATACTGTTTGCTTGTTCAACAGAAAGATAAGATTACTACTTTTTATTATACTCGTTCGTGTATAATTCACTTCAAAGTAAGAAACTGAGACTGTTGAGGATGAGAATATACGACACATGATCAAAGAACAGATGACACATAGAGTCAATTTAATAAACGACAATTTGTAATTGATCTGGAATTCATGGTCAAGAAGGCGTGTGCATATGGATTTATTTGTCGAATCATGAACCTCTCCAGTCTTGTCTTAGCTTAGTTTGTGTACGCATCTAAATATTCAGTAGTTGAATATTATATCAGTATGAGTTCATTTGTGGAGGTGAAGAGAGATTCTCTCCAGTAGGAATATTTTTAAGCTTTATCCAAACAAAGATTAAGATGGCATTGGCATAACATTGGAACGTGTACGTATGTGCATCTATGCTTCATATATATACAGAGTAAGTTAATAGCTTCGGCAATAGTTTTGCACACGACTGCCGACTACACGAGGTTCTTGTGCAATGTGTTTCAGATTCCGATATAGACTTGATATTAGCTTGGAGCCACTCATAATAAGTCATTTATCAGAGAGAGAGGGTATATCTCATCTTGTCTTACTTAAATGAAGCTCGAACTGTCGAATGTAGTGTGATGTGATATGTATGTAGATATACATATTATTTCTATTGCGTGGAGAGAGATGTATTTTTTTTATGTGTGCTTGACACACACAAACACCCAGAGAAGAGGTGTGCACTGTACAAATTCGCATCATGGTTGGTGTGTGTGTATACTATTTGGGTTGATCTTGGCTTGTTATGTATTATATGTTGGTTCGTGTACTATATAGTTTGGAGTGGTGATGATCATCATGATATATGGGATTCATCTCGCGTAAAGCGTCGACTCTCCAAATTGGCAATTCGTACTCCAATCTGGTTCTCGTTATTCTGGTTGATGTGTGCGAAATGTGTGGATACCTCCATCACCTTCTTCTTCTCCTTCAAGGAAATAGGTGAAACATCCGCCAAAAGTGTGTGTGGAAAATAAGATTAGAAAACCCAGATGAGAGAACTTCTTTCTGCTTTTTTGTTCCTTCTTAGTTTTGCAGTTTATGTATTGCAGTTCCTTATTAGTTAGGCTTGAAATCTAAAATGTTGCTGGAAAGTCTATGAGATCTAAAATGAGCGAGGCATTTTCTCTCCCGTGTATACAAGTAAAAATAAGATAATATATGATTTCGCACGTGTGGATTACACGTGAGGGAAGAAAGCAAAGAATTTCAGTACTAGAGTAGAGTGAAGTTTCTATTTCAGTCTTTTAAACTAAGAAACTTTAACATTTAAAAAATTTTTCTACACAGCAAATAATGTCAAATAATGTGAATTTGTCACTTGATCGGTGCAATAGATAAATGTTATTTCGGGAATTCATACATTATTTGTTATTTTCCTTTATTTCCAAACCTTCTCAAGTGTGCAACATACATGGAATCTGTTCTACCAACAACTTCTAGCATGCGTAGATTGAAATGACGAAACATGAAAACGAATATGTTGCAAAGTGTGCTAACCTCAAATAATCCCTCAACTGTGAAATATTTATCCCGCATTGCCAACTTAACTCTATCTAGCCAATTATTAAATCCGACCACGGGAATTCCTGCTAGCTCTTAAAACACTCCTATATACTTCTGCCTTACTGTAATTATACTTACACAACCAGTATACTTAATACTTGCAGAAAGCTGAAAAGTATATTTAGTAGCCTCAGGGCATTTCTAAGTCAGGCTGTGTTCTAATAAAAACCGGTATAGAGATAGCACTTCCTTCATTTCTTATGAGATTTTTATATGGTTCTGGTCCTACCCACGGAGAGCTGTTCCTTTGTTAGCAAAGTTACCCAACCACTGACCTACCATAACCAAAAGAGAAGTAAGAAAAGTAAATTCAATGGACATATAAACAAGAATGCTTGCAGTACACTTAGGTTGAAATGGAAAATATATATATATCATATATGTATGGTTTGGTTGCATGCATTCAACCGAGAATTTCGCTTTTAAATTTCACATTGCTTGTACAACATTTTGAAATATTCTTTGGAGCGTTTTATTCTTAATGCACTCACGTAAAACCTAATTAATTAAAATAATTAAACAAACACCCATAGTTTTTAATATTACGTTTAATCAGAGAGGAATTACAAGAATATTTAACCTTGTTCAAAATCTATCAATGCATACTCTATATTTTGCATTTGCTAGAAGTAATTGAAGTTGAATGGAAAATTCCACTTGCTGCTGGAAGGCTGGATGGAAGGTCTTTTTACACATCTGCTGTAGTAATATAATAATCCTATATGAAATTAAGTGAAGTCCTTCTCTCGGTCATCAACTTAAAAGACCAACTCACCTTGGTTAATAATGCTGTACGTTTCTTTGCTTACTGGAAGTTTTGCTGGTTCTGCTCCTTATAAAATAGTGATTTCTGCACGGATGCGTTCACAATGTAACACGAAGGCTAAAATTTTACATAAAAAGAGTTTTATTTGCCCGTCTGCAGCTGATGGGAACGATAATAAGCATCTTTGACTTGACAGTGACATAGAACTAACGAATAGCATGACCTTTCCCATCAGAGGTGGAATAGTAATTAATCTTTTATACCTCCAAAAAGCCGGTGAGCATAAGTAGATGTTAAATAAGTACCTGAAGACATTTGAGTCCCGACCATGTCTCATGTTCCTATGCATTTTTTACTCACTCCTTTCCCCAATTTCAATTTTAACTTACTTAAGCACCAACAATGTTCATATGCTGCCTAATATATGGGCTTCACTTATTAGGCATATCTTATTGCTTACTTGCTTCGTTTTCGTTCCAACTTAACATTCCTTACATTGAGATTACTTGCATGGTAAGTGATTTGTCACACGAATTCGTAAAAATGTTTTTTATTGGAAGCAAAAAAAACATTCTGCACAACAAAGCAAGTTCTATTATTAAACAGGGGAAGACTGACAACTATATGAAACGCTTTTAAAATTGTGTGTGTATCTCTGTACCTTATATGCTGGGGAACACCTTAAAACGTAGATTAGGAAGTGTGGGAGTTTACTGTTTGCTCAGATCTCCGCGAGGTCGTTGTTGGGTGGACGATTTCACTTATTGTTAGTATTTCAACTTATTTCTTTCATCTTAATCAGCACATTTCTTGTTTACATTTACCTTTAAAGAGCTTGTAGACTTCTACACGCATTAAACGGTTGGTGTCACTTTCCCCAGTTTCAGTTTAGTTAGTATTCCTTTTTAGTCTTGAAAACACCTGTAGTAATGGACTTTGACTTCCACACTCAAGTGAAAGTCAAGTGAAAGTACACGAAGGATATCTTGAATTAAGTTGGGACTCATGAAATACTTCCGTTAATTATCGAATTTGCCCTCTTGTGTTTTAATATTGCTAAATTACAGGTAGCAAGATTAACTAACCTATTAAGTGAATTTCCTGTCTACTTTCTTCCCTTCCTTTCTTCACGCTCATTTAGACTCGCTCTACTTTCACCTTTTTCCTACTCGTGTATCATGTCTATAAATGTCATACTTTCTTCTATAATGTAGAAGACTAAAATATTATACACAAAAATGACAGTTCAGGTCAATATGTGTGTAAACGGGGTAAACACGGCTGACACATTTGCAACGTATTATAGAAGAATGTGAAAAAAGCTTTTAGTGCCTCGTGTAGTTCGTTTAAGTTGCATTTTGTGCAAATACACTAGAAGAAAGCAGAGAAATGGCAATAAGTTGTTTCTTATCGTTAGTCCTATAGTACCTAAATTCCCACAGTGGTATAAAGTATGCAGCAGCTTATTGTATAGCTGTAAATTCTAGTTTTATGGGAGCAATTGAGGTCTCCTTTCCCCACACTTATTTCCCATTTATGGATTCACTCTCATTATCCATTCAATCCTAAAGAAAGGCCTTGAAACGTCAAAAGCCTTTTCCGGATACAGCTGCACAGTTGTACTCTCACCAAAAACCACACCAAACATTTCATTTTTTAGAAATCCTCTTAAAGCTTTCTAGTAGTGTGTACGTGTACCCTGTGTACCATGAAATGATTACTTTCTTTCTGCACGTGTGTATACATACAGACTACTGACTACTACCGGGGCTCAACCCGTTTCACTGTACAAGTATAAACAATGTATATAAAGTACATCTTGATTGCTCGCACACTCTTTAGAAATTCTAAACGCGAATAAATGCTGTGCAAATATACACACGCAAAGAAAAATGGCAAAAACAAAGTATAATACTGTATGACAGTGTATGTATGTTGACTTTACCAGTTTCCAGTAAAGTTCCATGTTCCATAGTCCGCACAAAACACTCAATTAGTACATGTCATGATACTCATCATGTATAAAATGTATAC
>Ga0194135_10001279_pt1 | contig 14860 bp, 9 predicted proteins | sample LitLau_LLRF_2013_FD_134024 | JGI IMG/M metagenome (GOLD analysis project Ga0194135, IMG submission 134024) | Freshwater sediment microbial communities in response to fracking from North America - Little Laurel Run_MetaG_LLRF_2013 (version 2) | ecosystem: Environmental > Aquatic > Freshwater >...
AAGATATTGTGTGTCTGCGAGTTGACCGAGCAAAATATCATCTACACACATATATCCGTCACACACACCTCATCATTGTCTGCCAGTTGCGGAGTATACATTAATCAATATTTCAAGAACGTCCCTGGAGACGAATGTGTGTTTGATTAACCACAAGGGACCCAGATATATATATCTATATACATATATACAGAATGAGAGGTGAGACTGAAAGTGAGCTCAGATCTTGATTTTGAGTCGCAAATCTGAACACAATGTACACTGCTCAAGGGGAACTTTTGACAATTCCTACGTACACACTCGAGGTTTACAATAATCAAGTATTGGTTAGGTAACGCCAAGAAACATCTCTCCCAGAATTTCACGCCATGGCTAGCACGTCTGCTATAACCGCAGACGGTACAGTCAGGCGTGAAAGCTTTCATTGACTTATTTCCTTCTCCAGTAAGTGTAAGCTTTATTATACTCTACCAAACTTTCTGTTTATAGTTTTTGTTAGTTTCAACATTCATAAATCATTCATTATGACCTAATACCTTCCTAATAAGCTTATGCTTGCTACACAATGTGCAGTTAAGTCATTTTCAATGGCCTCTCTATATACACACTTCGATGGACTTTTATAATGAAGCCGTCTTACCAGTTAAGTAAATCTCTGTATAGTCAAAAGTTTCCATACAAATCCTCCATCCCAACACGTAGTACGGAGAAATAAGTCTGAAAAGGTGTCCTTGCTTGTACGGCTTTCACCCATGGTCCACACACCTAATCATTACGCAGTTGGCTATTCAATGAATACATAGTCTCTGAATAAATTCTTGACCAAAAGACTCTAATATTTGGGCAAGAAATAAGGCGTGAGTGAAAGGTCTTTATTGTAGGAATCAAGAAGAGCTTAGAGCTTATTTTCATGAGAAAGCTTAAAATGTCACTGAGAATTTCGTAATCTACACACATTTCCATATTCCATATATATAATTTTATTGCTGGAACCACTTTAGGCAAGTAAGTGTATTTCTACCGTTAAATATTTCTTTTTATCTTTCTGCGGAAGAAAATATGCAAACTATAAAGAGAGTTTATTTTTATACGAAACTACTCTTAAAGAATGTGACTATATATATATTTCATTTGCATTTCAAACGAATTGCTGCAAAGGAAGTAACATTTAAGATAAAGGATATTGTTTTATTATTTAAAGGTGCAAAAAGCAGTATAATTGGATTTGGCTTCCTCTTGAATGAAACGAATCGAAAGTCGTTCGAAATAACGAGGTGCTAAATGATCTAAAGAAAATTAAGTGTCTTCCCACCATAAACTAAACTAGTGACTGGTTTTTATTGAGGTCAGTCGTTTATAATACAAGAATCACTGATTGACACTAATGTGACTGATGACAATGGAAGATGATATTGATACCCTATTGCATATGGCTTGTTTTGTTGCCACATGAGTTCATTTATACTTCAGCTTCGTTATACGACGGTTCAAAGCCTCGTATGTCATTCCAACCTATTTCATGCATTTCTGTAAGTTTGCATAAGTCTCGTCTCATGTAAACGGGAATATTTTCGGTCAACACACACGCCTCACGCTTCGTGGCATTTGCGGAATAGGATTTACTCTTGTATTTGGGAAACAGTGGAAATCGTGAAATACGGTCATTTTCAACCCGATCCAAAGGTCCACTAGGATCTTTCTATCTTAAGCTTCTCCATTTCGAAACTCCGTGTGAAGCCATTTGGGAAGTCCGAGGCATAAAAGTTCCAGGATGTAAACCAAAACCTCTTAGGTAGACATATAGATTGTGTTTTTGATGGTTTCAAGCTGTCGACAGCGTCTGCTGGTGTTGGTGTGTACTTAGGGCTCATAGGGATCAGCAAAAGCCAGTACAGGGGTCACTTACTACTAGGTGACTTTATTTTATAAGGGTGTGCAGATGAGTCAACACTTCGCATCTGTAGAATGTACTATTATTTCGTAGTAGCCCTCATCATATAAAGAAAGTGCTAAAAAACTGTGTGGAAAATGAAAGGGGGCTTTGCTGGGAAGAAACACATTGACATAATGACATTTTGAATTTTTTGCACAGGGAGAAGAATGGTAGACGGCCCGGGGATGGATTTGACAACGATTTCATCAGAAGACCTGGAGGAATGGTTAAATCACTCTTACATCCATTCGAACGAGACTCACAAAGATGACATAATTAACCACTCAGGTGTGCAAGCAATTTTTTACGTAATCTACACTACAATCTTCGTGCTAGGGATTTTTGGAAATGTCCTCGTGTGTTTCGTCGTGGGGAGGAACAAAGCGATGCAGACGGTGACCAACTTCTTCATAACGAACCTGGCTCTGGCAGACATTCTGCTATGTGCCCTTGCAGTTCCTTTCACTCCTCTCTACACTTTTCTGGAAGAATGGATTTTTGGAAGAGTTCTCTGTCATTTGGTTCCGTACGCTCAAGGAGTGAGTGTGTACATTTCCACTCTAACCCTCACCTCCATAGCAATTGACCGATTTTTCGTCATCATCTATCCCTTCAAGCCTCGAATGCGCTTGACAACTTGCCTCCTCATTATCACGGGCATTTGGATCTTTGCTCTCCTCGCCACTCTTCCCTATGGAATCTTTCTCCAGTACCAAATGACTGAGGATAACAAGTACACTTGTGGCGAAGATTGGCCTACTGAACACCTTCGACATGTTTTCAGTGGCTGCACGACATCCATGCAGTTCATCCTACCATTCATAATCATCCTTTTCTGCTACGTTAAGGTCTCAATTAAACTCGCGGACAGGGCGAAAGCCAAGCCAGGCAGTAAGAACAGCAAAAAGGAAGCTCTTGAAAGGGAGAGGAAACGACGGACTAATCGGATGTTAATTGCAATGGTCATGATTTTTGGCATTTGCTGGCTCCCTATTAATGTTTTCAACTTACTCAATGACGTCTACATGGACGCTGGAAACTGGAAATTTTCTAATCTATGTTTTTTCCTCTCTCATGCTATTGCCATGTCGTCGTGTTGTTACAACCCGTGGCTGTATGCTTGGCTGAATGAAAACTTCCGCAAAGAATTCAAGCAAGTCCTCCCCTGCTTCTTAGCTCAAAACAATATGAACCGCTCCAGTCGACGATTCATGTCCCAGAGAACTTGCAATGGAAATGAGACTGTTCAGGAAACTCTAATTCCAGTAGGAGTCCCTCACCAGCAACAACAACCTGGACCTGCTGGAGATTCTCTTACCACAAGTAACAAAGGTGCTCCTCCTCCGTCCCCCAATCTAGGCATCCTTGAGACAATTGATGAACAAGCATCCGAGTCCCAGACACCTGTGCTGAATGTTAATTACGACCAAGTCACAGCCAAATACTTCTCTACGACGAATGAAGTAGAGGTTCACATTCCATTTGTCACATCTCCAAATGATCAAACTCAGGACACACCGGAGATTCAACACCTTTCCAATCCTGGAATAATTTCAACTGGCCCACCAGCCGCGGCCAATAAAGCACCTGAAATCACACCGATCTCTACTTTTCCTCTTATTCTTTGAGCGAATTGATATTAGAAGTTCGATTTAAAATGAACATGAAAATGAGAAGACGCGCAGGGAAGAGCTTGGAAGGTGGCATTCGGATTAAAAAGCCTGTTTGTGGCACACTAGCTGGCTCCTTCCCCATCGCATATTCCTATATTATACACCACTTCCCTTGGCCCCGCTTCCACAAACTTATTTAAATAACAATGGATTACACGTTGCTGCCAACATGTCGCAAATTCTCCATGTTTTATGCAGACACATCCATTTATACGATTACCTCATTGCTCACCATAAATAAATCAAACAATACTTCTACCGTACACGTACATCCATACATACACTTACATATGCATCTACATTTCCGATTCAAACTGCGAAACTCTCTCTCTCTCTCTCTCAAACACACACAATACGATAAAATTGACTTTTCAGACAGGAAATTAATTCGTCAACTCTCAAACTTCTCATCATTAAATTTCAAATGCTAGTCCTTGATAGGAATCCCAGCAGTTTTCTCCATCGAACACACTTGCAGTCATCTCACAATCACACTCACACACTCGTACACACAGCGTGAAACTAGTGAAACGATCTTCCGTGACACGTACTCGTCATTTTTGACATTCTGACTTTGACTAATTTTTAGTAGGAGAAAAAGAAACCTGAACCAAAAAGGAAACTGACTTAAATGTGATGATGCCAAGCTAAAAAGTATAGTAAAGTATGCATGAGTATTATAGATAGATTAAAGAAAGTATTAAAATAGATATACCTACGTATCTATTCCCTTGATTCCAATCGAAATATGTGAAAAAAACCTCTGTAGCTCACTGTTCTAAAAAAGCAAAAAAAGGACTTATTTCTTCGGATGAACAGAAATCAACCATGCCCAGCCGATGAACGACTGTATATAATACATACATTCATGCATACCCTCAAGAGTGAAAGCAGACACACAGGCGACAGGCTTACACAATTCCCAGTTCCCACGATCATTATATGTATAATATAGACTCTTGGAGCAGAACTCAGTGAGTCGACCAACACGTTCAAATAGTTTGTTATATTATGCCTAAAGGTGTTAGTGGTTAATTAAGTTACTTTCATGGTTGACTTTCCTCTCAAAAAGTGGAACTACGGAGTCAGGAATCACCACCAGCACAAGCTGCATGCATCTATACTTTCAGCGTTTTTGTGTCAAGCACAGCGGCAGATCAAAATGTATATTATGAATTGCACTCACTTTTTCTTATTAAGTATGCTGTTGCAAATACACGTCATTACCTTTGCAACTGTTGATTGCTTAAAAGGTCACCTCTCGGAGTAAAGTAAGAGTGTGTGTGCATGTGCTAGCAAGAGTTTTTGAATATTTGTATTTATTTTGGAACACATGTCGACGTCCTTCATACATATTTCCATAAGTTCCATAGTTTACCTTCCCATTTCTATACAAGAACCTGATCTATATATGTATAAGCAGAGACTCTATTCAGTCCTCCAGCAGTAATAAGATTATTACGGAAAAAAAGTTAGCATAACAGCATTACCAACACGTTGTAGAGAGGTAATTAAGCATTTATACTGTGTATATAACATTACAATAACTAATTAATCTGTAGTGTAATTTCATTTATTTTCCTAACTATGTTTAATTAGCTGATTCAAGTGTGTGATTGCAGTAAATATAGAAAAACTATGTAGGTAAGTAGGTATATGTACCACGTAGGTAGGTATAAGTTGAAGTAAGTTGTGTAATTCTTCAAGTTCACGAAGACGGAGAAAAACAGAGTTATAAACTTATAAAGTTATATATGGAGGCCCATCATCAAATATTATTCGAATGTTAAAAGTGTTTACACAAACATTTTCACAGAGAGTTTAATACCTGACAACGCTTTTTGAAATTTTCAAAGATTGAATCTTTCCTCGTTGCGTTTTACTTATTGTTAGTATTTATAAGTTATTCTTTGTACTTTTCTATTGTTAGGTATTGTTGATAATCCAATATATATATTTCACTTTGATGTATTGAATCTTAATAATGATACATAAGTTTATGTTGTAATGAGATTTACGTCAAAGCAGGATACAGATTTGTTAAAATTGGTCTGATGCTTCATCGAATTCTCAAAATGGAATATAGGTTCATGGATTCACATACATGGTGAGACCTTTGAGATTCAAATTTGCTGCATCAAAAAGCATTATTATTAATATAATTATTATCATAATTCATTAGCATTGATTATATAACGTATGTTACCCCTCAGCTGTATATACTTTTCTCTTTCACAATTAATAAGTGTTGAATTATTACATAAAAAGAGTATACAATCGTGATAATGATCTCTCTCTCTCTCTCTCTTACGACTAATGTGTGCTAATGTGAAATGTATCTGTGCAATATATAGAATCATTATTGTTACGCTTCCTACATATATATGAGAAAGATGATGATATGATATTGTACCATGATTAAAAGAAAATAAATCTGCGGTTATCTAATAATTACATTCGTATGAAAATATATATGAATAACAAATTTGCATGATTTGTCTACTCAGAACGTGGAATTTCGTCAGAAGTCAGTAAATATTATGAATTTTAATTGCAAAACTTTACTCGGTGACCTGAATGGTGGAAAACTCTCACACTCAATTCAGTTTACAGGAGTCCGTTTTTCGGAGAAAGTAAAAAAGCAGAATTTAACCAATTGTGACTTGCACACTTTCACTTCTCTCTTGTGTTTTATGTTGAGACCGATGTTACACCGATGCGTCAGACTTCAATGCACGCTGCTGAGTTGGTAAGTTTACGAATTCATTCATGGAGAATGGAGATGAAGCAAAATAGTAGAAAAATTCTTTTGCTACACTGGAAATGTCGGATTTCGCAGTACTTCACCCTTCCATGAGAACTTTTAGAGCGTGTGTGTTGTTCGGAAAGAATGCTTTGATAAAAGTTGGATTTGTATTTATACATACACGTAACAGAGAAATCTCTCGTGTGTGTTGCAGCTGCACCAGCTTTTGGGAATTTGGGAAGAGATCACTCTGCCCCACGTCAGCCCATCTCACACAAAAGTCTACTTATCCCAGAAACTAATCGATCAAGAAAAATATTTATTTAGTACTTTCACCGTTTCACCTTGTAGCATTAATACCATTATATATTTGCTTCTATATGTGCACGCAGGGTACACAAAACCAAGCAAAAGTTTATATCAGACGTCAATTTTTTAGGGCAGATTTGTCATTTTTCCGGAAGAAAATAGCTGAAGAGAAAAATATCATTATGTGTCTAAGTATAGAATAAAGAATGACAACCCAATTCCACTTCGGCTTGCAAATAATGTTTACATACAAGCGTGAGATGATAATTACAGCGATTTCATGTAACCTGGTCGACATTCGCAAAGTGTCCCACGGAGACTTTTGAGACACTCAATTATTTAGCTTAGTTGGGTTTCATTCCAGGAAATCTTCTGCTGCTCGAGTCTTTGAACTAAAAGTTTGAAGCATAAGTCATTCATATTTATTTCCTGTGAAATCCAAAATATAATAATAATAGTGAACTTTAAAACCAGACAGTGAGCATCGATGTACTGTCTGAGTTTCAAAATAGCTACAATAATCCTTAGTCCAAGATGAACCTATGAGCCTATGACGCTTGCTTTTAATATGATTTTGTTTGCTTGTATTTACTAATAATAAAGTTACTCCTTCATTCTTTCTTTTTCTATGCCCTTTTGAAACACCTTCCTTTATCCGACGCAGCATACTTACGGCTTGATGAGGAAATAATAAGGTCATTTCTTCTTCATGAAGAACTACACTTTCTGTAACACATTAAGCAAAGAATAACAACTAGCATCGAAAGATTATATAGCGTGCGTGAAGTAACTTTCATTCTATGGTGTCAGTATAGAAGGGCCTTTCTGCTCTCTTCTTCTCTCTCTTCACACGAAAAGTGTACTGAATAAAGTTAGATCGTTTAATAGACAAAAGATTGGCTCACGTCATATATGTCATGTTTGGCATCTCTGCATTTATGCCGAGGCATGTGATATTCGTGTATACATAATATAGGAATTCGGGACAGCAGAAGAGAAGCAGTGTGTGAGATACTTTATATTATACTTCAATGCGCTATATATATCGTGATCTCTGTCTTACTCGGAATTATATCAAAGAGAGAGAGCCCGAAAAAGGAGAAAGGTGTTGTGTAAGTATCAATCCATTATTGTTGCCATTATGATCGTAAAAAGAACACACTGCTGTCAGTCTTTATGTAATACACTGCACAGTGTGTGTATCACACAAAAGCAAAAAGGAAACTATCAAATTTGGTGTTATTAGCTACAAAAGGATAACTAACAACGTACACATACAGTGTACACATTGTGGAACAACGAGAAATGCCTTGCCGGACATATTTTCCGTTCTATTTGATTCATATTTCAGATACTGATTGGCTCCCATATAATAAAGTGACACAACTCATGGCTTCGCTACTTTCTGTACTTTCTTTCAACCTTGCCATAATATTTTTTCCGTCTTTACTGAGAGTTTGAGTTTGACATAATATTTGCGAAGAAGACTTGCTGACCAACATCACTGACTAGGAGAGCTCAGTCAGTCTTTTTCTGCCCCATTGAATCGGAAGAAAATCCTATCTTAGTTTTCTTTTGTCTCCAATCAAATCTCCCCATACACACTATTCCTACAGTCAAGTGTTTATTCCTCTCATTCATTCATTTAGATGCTCTGTACACTCTTCTCTAACCTACTACACTTCCTCTACATTAGTACGTATGTTTTGTAAACTTCTTTATTCATTCTTCATCATCCTCCTTCTCTCTCTCTCCCTCTCTAAAGCCTCTTAAGAAGAAAGCTAGAGAGGAATAATGGTCCTCTCCAATTTCACATTTGTCTTCTTTCCTTTTCCTCCTATAATCGGTCTCCAATCTCATTTCTGCTTTCCGTTCACATACAACACACTCCAGACAACCCCTTAAATACAGAAATGAGCTTCTACCAGATCGATAAATCCAAATTCAAAGTCAATTTCTTACAAGATTTATTTTCTTCAAATCGGTCATAGTCTTTTCCTCAAATGGGATTAAGAGTCTCGAACTACGAGACCGTCTGACATCAAAAAAACCCTCGAATACTTCACAGATCACAAACCAACCGAACTTATATATATATTATTATTACAACTATCATGTTCCACCACTTTCTCCCATTCTCTTTTTTTCTTATCAAACTTTTACATTACGATTGCATCCTCAAATATATATATATATATATATATATCGACTCCTTTCTCATTAAAGCCTGGCTTAATTCTGCCATCCAACCATCAAGGACAACCTATACACAACCTTCTTCTCACTCCCTGTGATGTATTGATAAATCTCTTCCTCGTGTTATTGTGTTACATATACCGAGGGGAATCTTATCGGTGAGTCAGATCCGTGTGATCCAGCCTTTCTCCTTTCATATGTATTTATTTAGTTCAACGATCACAAGGTGGTTATTAGCTATCCATAATCTGATGCGGAAACTCAAAGGGATTCCTATAGATTATCTCTTTGCGCAAGATGTACTTCTATGAAGGTAAAATGCATGTCCTCCTGTATACATTTATCTTTTACTTTCACACCACTCCTGACTACATATTGTATAAGCTGAGAAATCCTTCTCATGTTATTTCTTCCAACGCAAAAAGTGCCACGTCGAAAATTTAATAAGAATGATTTATATCAATTCGCTCCAATAAAAACTACGCGAAGTAACTTGTACACTCTTATTGGTCGTGTCGAAACAAAAAACTGATTGCAGTTGTACATCGTGCATCGTAATATGCTTGGACTGGTTTACACGTTCATGCAATATGCATATATATACACTTTACCAGAGGGTAAAACTAGAAAACAGAACATTATTGAGCATAAAGAACGGAGAAAGCAATAGCAAGTTTTTTTTCACACACCTAAAATTCCGAGTAGTTTGAATGTTTGAAAGTTATACTAGATGTGACTTGTGTGACACAAAAAATAGTATCGTTATTGAAAGTTTCTCAAGCTGAAATGATATGTGTGTGTCGATATGTAGGTCTAGAAAGAAGTTGTCTATAGAAATGGATCCTCGAACTTTCAACTCTCAACCACTTGGAAATGTTTTACTTGTTGTGATACTATAAAAATTCCTACAACTTCAACTAAAAAGCCAAGTAGAAATCCCAGCTCTCTTGAATTTGGTGTGTTTTGGTGTTAAGGGAATCTCATGATTCAGTCTAATCGTGTTATAACAATGCTCCAAAATCCAATTTATTATTATTTCGATTTCTTACCCGACGGTTTACGTGTACACGTTTGCCATTTCTGGCATAGGATAAAGCGAACCTAGGTATATGAGCACCGAAAATACAAAGTTGTTCATGTGAGTGTGTATGTCTACTTGACAAATAAGATAGAGCCCATTATAAAATATATATAGAGAGAGGACTCAGATTGCAGTTTGCATACAAAAAAGTTGAGCCACTGCTGCTCTCTTCATATGTAAGTACCCTCTTCTTCGTTTCAATCTCCAGGAGAAACTTGAAAAGAAAGTCGTCAGTCGTGCTTGTCGACTAGATAAATCTTCGGATCTGGTTGGAAATAAACAAACTCCTCACTGTGGGACCATATTATATGTATATATTTGAGATTCAATCCTACACACTCACAAGAAATACACTCGAAATGTCCTGAATATACAATTTCACTTTAGTCCTGCTCCTATGTAAATCATTCCATCTAATATGTGAAGCTCATAAGTCTTTCTAATAATCTGAACAGGTAAAGAGCGTTTCATAACCAAACCATATGGTCTATATTTATAATAAACTGTATAGCCTACAAGTACCAAAAGTTAATTATGAAAATTGAGTCTAATAATAACAAGAGAAAGTCATGGGCTTTCGAGTTCGAAAGATTGTGAACGACATCTGATTAATTTTTGAGAATACGAGTAAAGAAAGAAGTTTTTATGACATTCTAATTTACAATAATGCAATATTATGCAATAGCTATCTAACATGCATTACATAATATTATTGTCTTCAACCAAAACTTCATATAATAAATGACTTTTGTAAGTCTTTGAACAAATTGAAAGTACTTAAATAATGACAGTAATGAAATTCCTCGAGAAATGTGCAGGATAGTTTGAAACTTCCAACGAAAATGTATGTAAAAACAACTAAAGGTACCGCTGTCGTTGTTGGGTAGAACTGTGGCTCTTTCTGTCACGTCAACCATGCTTAAACGAGTCCCAAGAACCATATAAACATATAGGGAGTCGTTCTTCTCATCCCAAGCAGGTATTTCATCTCGATTCAAGAGAATAAAACTGTCATAACACTTGGCCTGCTACGTCCTTCCCTTTACTCAGTATAAATGTGTTTATTTCAATACATTTCTTTCGTATTCAAGTGTATATCTAGAAAAAGGAAAGAGAGAGAGAGAGAGAGAGAGCTCCTTTACTTTCTCCATGCACACACACATATGGCTGTGAAGTGGTTGACTTTTTTCATAACAAGTCTCGAGAATCATTTGTTAGCGTAGCTTATTTGTGTCTCAAAAAGTGAGCGAGTGTCTTCTTTTCCTGTCATCCTTTCCTTATTCGAAGACACACACTCACATCCCTGGATGGAATATATACAAGATCAAACAATTTGACATCTCTTGTGGTCATGCTCAAAGACGAGAGAGAAAGAGAATAAAAGGATGCTTTCCCATTGAATGGCTTCTCTTGACCATGTATACATATACGTACACAGACATGAGAGGGCTCGGTGTAAGGTTTCCTCGACAAATGAATCAACAATCAGGCATGTACTTAGTGCTAGCAATCTTACAGAGAGAGAGAGAGATGAGTGAGCGCGTATATACTAAAGGGTTGAAAGGGTGAAAGATATAATAGATGATGAGGGTTAACCAATTCTAAGCAGGCTGCTTCAACAGCATAGAAGCAGCAGCTCTACTAGCTTCTTCTTCTAAACTCGGAGAGCATGCAGCCCCAAACTGAACCACAAATGAAAGTTTTCCACCCTTCTTTCCTTCGTCTGTTCTTCTGACTGTGTGTGCAAGTTGAGAGTGTGTTGGTTGTGGTGGTGAATAGAGGCCGGGACGAAAGAGAGACTCCTCTCTCGTGTAGATGAATTACACAGCCGTGGAGAACATGGGGAAAGCAGATATACAGGGAAAGTACACAGCAGCAGCAGGCCGTAATAAATAGGTACTTGGAATCTCTGCTGCTACCACATCAGAGGAGAGGAGTCTCATCGATCGATAAAAAAGAACCACGGGAGAACCGTGTGTGCGTCGGATGATATCGTACCCACGTCTTTTTAGTCAACTGCATGTATATCATCAAACACCGAGATATCCCCGAGTGGGTAGTAGCGTATTAGAATTAGCGTTTCTGCCGACAACTTTTTTGGAAACCGGGATAAATCCTTCTTCACGTCTCTTTCAACTTTCGAATTTAGTGGCATTCGTATTAATTATTGTTACTCTGACATCATTTCACCATTAGGTCACGTTATACAAAGCTTTTAGCTTCTTCCTTATATATATACCGCGTTCTCGATCTAATCAATGAGTTCACTTCCAAATATTCACTTGCATTCTTCTTCCGAGTGATTGCACAACTAACTCTGTGTCTAATAATAGTTCTTTTAGTACGTATAATCTATAGATTCGAAATTCAATTATACTTCTCATCACATCATTGTTGTTCCTCATTAATAAGGCATAAGTGATAATTAAGGTATACCCTTCCTTTTGGATGATGCATGATAAGTTTAAATGTCATCCAACATTAAGCGAGAGAGAATGAGCGTCAGGATGAGTGAACATGAAGTCGATGAAGTCGCCTTCCTCACAGGTAGTACACAACAACCTCTTTTGCTATACGCCATGCGTTAATTAACAGAACTTCGGTCAAGATTGACCTTTAATCTGAATTTGTGGTTCATTTCATAGGAGAATCCTCGAATGCAAACAAGAGAGTTTTGTACGAACAAGATCGCATCGCTGTTTGTTCTCAGAAACGAGCAGTTGGAGTTGCACTTCTTGTGTTCTTCGCCCTTTTCTTTGTGGCTGTTATAATTGCCTTCGCTACTCCATTAAGTGGTAAGTGTGTGTGACCATGTGTAACTCATAATTATTTCATAACTTTCTATTTAACACTCCAAAATGAGTAGCTCACTCTCATCTTAGGTAATAAATTTGAAGACATACATTTTTAATCTGAATATAGGCTGCTCATTCCTCAATGGGCAAGTGGACCCAACGATCATTCCAGGCGTGGATGTTCTTGATGAAAGCTTATGTGCAGATGCAGCAGATGATTTGTGCTGGAAAACTGGCAACAAATTACCAGATACTGTTAAGCCTACGCACTACACCATTTCAATCCACCCGAACCTAACTACTTTAGACGTAACAGGTACTAAAACTACGCCACATGTGAAAGTCACAGAAAGGATTACATTCCTTACAGTCAAAAACTGAGTCCTTATGTCTTTGATGTCTTTCAGGATGGGTAGTAATTCGCTTTGAAGTTAATCAGCCTACTGACCGCATCGTGTTTCATAGTAGAAATATTAGGATTATCGAGAAATGGGTGAAGGAAGAAGTTGAGGATGACCATCGGGTGGAACCTCTAAATATCTTAAAGCTCTTAGAATGCCAGCAACTTCAAATGGTGTGTGTCTTTTACTGCTGACTGTTGTTTTGTATTGCCATGATATGACTTTCTCTCTAACTCGTTTCCAATAGTTGACATGAGTCTGTTTCATTTCTTTCCCGTAGCTTTGCTTAGTTTTAGACGAAGACAGTGGCCTTGAACCAGGGAAAAACTACTCATTGGGAATCCGGTATCAAACGAATATCAGTACGGAATTAGAGGGATTTTATATAAGCAGTTATGTCAATGCTCAGGGTGACAGAAGGTATATACCTCATTATTTACAATTAGCTAATCTCCTCGTCCACTAATTTCATATCCCGAGAAACTGGAAAAAACTTTTCTTTTTCTTCCCACAGATACCTTGCAACCACTCACTTTGAACCTACGTATGCACGTTCTGCCTTTCCATGTTTTGATGAGCCCCAGTTTAAAGCTGCTTTTAAGATGATCATCATTCGTAATCAGATGCACAAGTCTTTGTTCAATATGCCCATCAAGAAGATAGAAACCGTCTACTACGGCTACAACATGGAGCTGGTAATATAACGATACTTTTACTCCATTATAACTTTCCCATTACTCCTCATCATATTCCATCACTTACGTGGACGTACACTTAATTAGATTTAGCAAGTTTTTATTTCATTTTTAGTGGAGAGACGAGTTTGAAGAGTCTGTAGAGATGAGTACTTACTTAGTTGCCTTCGTCATATGCGACTATGATAGTATAAGTAACAAGACATTGAAACAAATTGACGTGGCTATTCATACACCTCCTGGGCTACTCAGTCAAGCCCAATTTGCCCTTCAAACCGCCGTTCAATTAATGGATTACTATGATGACTTCTTTGGTGTTGCTTATCCACTTCCTAAACAAGGTTCGATTTTTTGCCATACTCCAAGAAGACTTCCTCGAACTTCAAGTGTGATTAATTGTCTTAAATGATCTTCTATATAGATCTGATCGCCATCCCTGACTTTGCAGCTGGAGCTATGGTATGTACACAAATAAAAAGGAGTCACATATAGATTATATAGATACTTTAGTCATCTCATCTCTGCTTTTACTCGTTTTTTCACTCTCTCTAATTTATTTTCATTCCTCATTCTAGGAAAACTGGGGTCTCATTACGTACAGGGAAACTTCTATTTTGTATGATAAGGATGAGAGCAGCTCTGCAGCTCACCAATGGGTTGCTGTTGTTGTTGCTCATGAATTGGCTCATCAGGTATACGACCACCACTGTCTTAGAGAGAGTTCTTCGCTTTTCCCATTGTAAAGTCTCTATTCACCCCTTATTTCTTCTGTTGTAGTGGTTTGGAAATCTTGTCACAATGAAATGGTGGAATGATCTTTGGCTCAACGAAGGGTTTGCAAGCTTCGTAGAATACGTAGGGACAGATTATATCCAACCAGATTGGAAAATGATGGAGCAATTTGTCCTGGAAAAGACTCAGCCTGCTTTAGCTTTGGATGCGCTTGCCAGCAGTCACCCGATATCTGTGACAGTTAGCGATCCACGGGAAATAGAAGCCATATTTGACACCATCTCGTATAACAAGGTACA
>Ga0194135_10001280_pt1 | contig 14860 bp, 14 predicted proteins | sample LitLau_LLRF_2013_FD_134024 | JGI IMG/M metagenome (GOLD analysis project Ga0194135, IMG submission 134024) | Freshwater sediment microbial communities in response to fracking from North America - Little Laurel Run_MetaG_LLRF_2013 (version 2) | ecosystem: Environmental > Aquatic > Freshwater >...
AATGCTTTAGGGGCCGTCGAGAAGGATATTTAAGAAACCTGTGATAGCAGCAGTGTCGGGATATGCGGTAGCTGGAGGAATGGAAATAACATTAATGTGTGATATGCGAGTGGTCGAAGAATCTGCAGTTTTTGGAATATTTTGTCGACGATTTGGTAGGAACAGATCAATTGCTCGTCATTTGTCATTCTCAGCATAATATTAATATTTTTATGGTGACTTTATTAGGAGTACCCCTTATAGACGGAGGAACGATAAGACTTCCACATTTAATTGGGCTGAGCAGAGCAATGGATCTAATTCTGACGGGGAGACCTATGAAAGGCAAAGAAGCATTTGAAGTTGGTTTGGCTAATCGGCTTGTTCCAAATGGAACTTCACTCGAGAAGGCGATTGAACTTGCGAATGAAATCGCCCAGTTTCCTCAAGAATGTATGAACAGAGACAGAATTAGTGCCAATTACGCTATGTATAGTGCTAAAGACTTCCAAGATGCGATAGAAAATGAAATGAAACGTGGAATGGAGGTCATCCATAAGGTACATGCGCTCTGTAATTAATGGGAGTAATTTTTACTTAACAATTGTTTGATTTAATCTAAATTCATCCAATTTTATGTTATATGTCTAGGAATCTGTAAGTGGAGCTGGCCGATTTGTCAGTGGAGTAGGAAGGCATGGATCTTTTAAATCATAACAGATTTTTCCGGTGGGATTTGAAAATGTCTTTCTTGTCCTGAGATCCAAATACGCTATAAAACTATCACGTTCAAGTTTTCTAATGGAACATGTTTGTTTTGTAATTTTTGTTCATTCCCAAGACTTATTGCCAGACATAATGAATAAAAACTGTATATTAGAAATAATTAGTAAAATAATATAAGTGTTTGACTGAATGCAATTGTATACTATTAAGATCTTGCATTCAGCATTTCTAAGCTGTGATGTATTATTTGTAGCCCACATTAGGTTAGAACTTATAAAACTTCGAACTTCTCAATTGACACGGCGCAAAACCCCTGACGCAATCTGAAACAGTGTTTTTGCCAAGTTTTTAGTAGTTTATTTTTATCCTTGCGATGATGATGATGACCCAACTATTACGGATATAAGTTGGCAAGCTCGTATTTATTATGTATGTCTCACAATCAGTTTCATCCCAATGCCTCAGTTCCGAATGAATCTTTAACCTGTTGTACAGATATTGATATACCTTCGTCTGTTTTGAATCTGCATACGTGTTTTTGTCAGAAATTGCAAATTTAGAATATTGACTATATTTTCTCGATAATAATGAGACGTAAGCGTCCCCTGAAAGAATCTCTTGATGAGAATACAAATGGGCCGTCTTCCTCTAAACGGATCAGACTTGTGGATCCAGAGCCTAGACAGACACAGCCTGAAGAAAGCATCTCATCCAGTTCAAGTCGTCGTAGCAGGAATCGTAATCGAAATCAAAGAACCAGGCAAAGGGTTAGCAGAAGACTAGAAGAATTTGAAGATAGAGACGGGAATAATTTAGTCTTATTACGAGGTTAGCCGAATAGAATTATTTTAATACATAGAATGCAATTCCCTTAATCTAGTCTAAACTAAATTGACTTTATTTTATGGCTGTACAGGAAAACGCTCATCTGAAATTCACGATACAGGTGTGGATGAAAATGACATTTCAGAATTGACGAGTCAGTTTAAACGGGCTCGACTTCGTCCGGTTATCTTCACAATTTCAACTTTCATTGAGCAGACTGTGGATGATATTCAGATAACCGTTGGCGAAGGAGAGGACGAGAATTCATACTCTCATGAAGGAAATAATGGCGAAGCTCATGCAACTTTTACTTTCAGACTTCATCCACCAAGACTTCCACAATTACAAGAATATACTGCTGGATCTGGACCCGAAGCAGATGAGACATCGTCGTCAACTTGAATTTTTATAATTAAGTGAGTTGAGAATTAATAATGTACCTACCTATAGGCTTTGATCTGTAATTAATATCAGTTGTCTTAATGTCTCTCTAAAGATTAATATGTATCATTATTACGTTTGACGAGTTAAAAGGCTCCCTTGGACTAGGGCTGTGATTTTGATGCATTGATGAATAAAAATGCAAATGATTTATATGAGAGAGAAATGAGACTGAGGTACACACATCTTTGTAAAATTAATTTGAACTTCAATTTTATTTGGAAATAGCAATGAATGCCATTTCAGAAACGGTCCGAATCATCCCCGATTATGTTTGCGTGCGAGTTTTTAGAAAATACTGGCTGATTTACTTCTTGTAGTAGAGTCCTCCGTATCCGTAAGCTGGGTATCCGGCATATCCGTATCCAGCGGTGTATCCGACAGCTGGGTATCCAGCATATCCGTATCCAGCGTATCCAAGACCGGTGTATCCGATGTATTGGGCAGAGGCGGCGGCGACAACGGCGACGAGGACGAGGAGAGCGAACTGCAAAGTTTCAAAGATATAGAAATTAAGACTCAGGTCTCAAGTTGGATATTTTAAGAGTCAGTTTGATTTCCAAGAAAGTTTTGGGGACTTACAAGTCGAGACATGATGATGAGTTTGGGGTTTGGAGTTTGGCTTGGAGAAGCTAGTGTGATGATTGTTTAGCAAACAAGTGGATTATGCTGGAAGATGTGAATATTCCAGGTATTTATACTCTGGAGAAGACCTGACCCAACCCAGATAGTGTACCCACAGTTAGTTTAACCAGAGAACATTACTGCTGAACGTAGCATATTATCTCACTTTTTAGTGTAATTCACAACCTCGGGGGTGAGATGCGTAAGGTAGCATTTGAAAAAAGATGAGATATAAAGAATTACGATGAATCTCGTCAAAGCTAGAAATTGTGGTGGAAGAATCAAGAGTTGGAATTCCATGAGTCCATACTCCATAAGATCAAGACGTATGAAACAATAAATAAGCTTATGCTTTATAATGCTTCCTTGTTCTCTTTTTGCTCTGCAGCATGTATGATTCAGAGATGTGAGTTGAGGAGTTGATATTGTAGGCGTTATTATTATTTCAATCGTGATCATGTCTCGATACCAATTAGATCTTATGTATCATACTACTATGAGCTTTTAGCAGCATTACTTTTTTGTAAGTCTTTCAGACAAAGACCGTTGTGAGCATGAATAATTATCTTTTGTCTTCCAGCACTGTGAGCACTGTGTGTTTCTATAAAAAGATGTTTATTGGCATTGGTCAAGTTTAATCTTCTTTGTGTACTCTCATGCACGCAGTTTATTTATGCTCATGCAATCAACCTAACCACTTTCTATTGGTTGGAGAAGAAGGTGTATATACAATAATTATAATATGCTATTCATTTTTTGCAAGATGGCAAAACTTTTGTAGGTCAGCAAGATAAAAGATGCAGCAGAAGATTTAATCTTAACGTATGTAAATGAAGTGATGTAACAAACAACAATACCTTCTTTCATTGTCATTATTCTGATAAAAAGTGGAAACTGGAACTATATCTAAAAGCAACTTTTGCCCTGGATTTTTATCGCTTTCAATAATTTTCTTTTTTCATTGTTGTTATGACTTGTGAAGATTCATTGTGAAAAGTTGAAGATGATCTTCTTGAAGAATAAGATGTTCCTTGATCGTAATATTTCTTCAGTTCAAGAATTTTTCTACTTTTTTGTAAATTTTTTGTCTCAATAGGTCAGGTCAGATTTCCAAGATGTCTAAAAGTGGAGGAGTACCTCCTTCAGGGTCTCCTGGTAGTGTTGAGACTGGCAAGAGAATGTCTACTAGAGCAAGCAAATCTCAAAGAGCTAAAAGAGCATTGAGGAAATCGGTAGAAAATACTCTTGTTCATCTTCCAACGATTGAGAACTACACGAAGGAAGTTATCTTCACGTAAGGCGCAACGCATGCTTTTCCATGCACCTTAGTTATGATGCATGAAATATTTATGAACTTTCTGAAGCAAAAGCGATAATCTAAACTCGGACTCTACAGGGCTGAAGGACCTGGTCGAGTTGTAGCCAAGGTCGAGAGACTCATGGGATCCGACAAAATTCATTATTTTGACAGAGAATGGATGGGTGAGTTCGCTAGAGTGTTGGATATTGATGATGCTCGCGATCTTGAAGACAAGTCCAAGATGAGGGCAGATAATGAGCGAGAAAGATCAAAGAAGTTGGCTTTGAATATGGAGATGATTCCTACAGCTGAAAATGATATGGAAGACATACAAAATCATCCCTTGTACAAGTAAGCTTTCATACAAATCGGCATATGCTAAACAATATCATAGAAATACCTAATTGAATTTAAACTGAATTTTTGGTAGAGTAAACTTGATAATGAAGAAACTTGAAAAGCTAGACTTATCAGCCCTCACCGAAGCAAAGACCAAGCTCCCACCGATTGTCCCCACTGAGCCTTTCGCAGAAGATTTTTCAGGAAAGATATTTGAATCTTATCCTGGGCACAGGAAATACGATGGTGGAAGTATGATATTACTTTTACTTTTCGACATTTTTCCTTGCTATTACTTACATTTCTTACCATTTGTTTTACAACTTTCAACTTTCTTGTACACAGCTGAGGCAACGCTTCTGTTTAAGAATGCAGAAATTGTTCCATCTACAACTGACACTTACTTTGAAACGGAAATGGGAGTTCAGACTGAGCCAGATGAGGAAGACGATAAAGAAGAAGAAGAGGCTGAACAAGAGGCTGTTCTTCTTGACGACGGAGAAGGTCAGGACTTCGACTTCGACTGGGGAGATGTAGAAGGCGATGACTATCGAAGTCACGAGAAAGTTATGAAAAAAGTCGCAGCAGTGGAAGCGAAAATGCAACAGTCCCTTGTTGATCTCATGAACGATTTCAATATTGAGACAACCGATAACATTTTTATTCTCTACTCCACGTACCGATCTGATGTTGTGGAAGACTTGTTTGGAAGTGAAGAAGTAAGCATTAATTTAAATTGGGGCAATCTGAGATTTACGAAAGTTTAGCGTCCACCTTATGCACTGCCTAGGATTAACGTGCTTGCTCATTTTGTTTTGTAGACTTTCGACAAAATGTACGAGATGGGTAAAGATATCAACGAATTGTACGCTCGGGAAGCATTGAAGACTGAAAAGGAGCTCAAAGCGTTGTACAGAACGATAGCTCAGACCAGCGACTGATAATCGGATGAACTAAAAGTAACGATCCGACAATTGCCAAATATTCTCATTTAGCCTGTACGCCATAGGTATGGAGTCAAATGATTCGACTAAAGCCCTGCGAGTCGTGGTAGAATAACATAAATTTCTGAAAACACAAGTAAGATTTGTAGTTTATGAAATCAGCCAATTTTTTTTATTCAATCATGTCTCAGTCAGAAACGAAAGTGAATTTCGAATTTGAACTTTTCTACTCTAAGGGGATGAGATACTTATTGTTAGTAGTTTATTTCTTGTAGTAGAAGGAGTTGTATCCGTAAGCTGGGTAGTATCCGGTGTATCCAACGCTTGGGTAGGCATATCCGTATCCAGCATAGGTGGTTGGGTAGTATCCGTAACCTCCGACGACGTATTGAGCTGAGGCAGCAGCAACAACGGCGACGAGGACAAGGAGAGCGAACTGCAATGAAACAATCATAGGAAATGAATTAACTACTGATCTAAAGATTCGGATTGGTAACTTATTTCAAAGTTTCAATTTGAAAAATTGAGAACTTACAAGTCGAGACATGGTGATTAGTTTTTGGTTTTGGGAGCTGAAGCTGGAGAATGAATAATTTGCTTTGCGAACAAATAAGTGTATTCTACAGTTGTGAAGATAAGTTCGGCTATTTATATGAAACTTGGATGCCCTGAAACCAGCCGCGCCCTATACCCTACCCGTTTTACCAAAATATACCTGAAGATTAGTGAAGATGATCACCTTATTTATGATGAGACCTAATGTGTTTTGTATAATGTATACATATACGTATATGTCAGATAAGGAGCATCTTTCTCAACATTTTTATTCTTTAAACAGGATCTTACTTCCACTCGCACATGTATGTATATGTACCTTTATAGGTTAACGATTTATTTCTTGGTCATTTCATCTGTACAACAAGAATGTATTGCTGGAGAATACCAATAATCTGGTTTCTCCTGGTAGGAGTTGAAACGCAATTTTTTTTCATTTAAAGAGTGGTTTTGAAGATGAGGTCTTCCTTCGTATAAGTGTACGTTGTATTCAAACAAGTTCACAATCTGCACTGAACCTGAACAGGTAAAAGTGGAAGTTATGTGTGTAGGTAGAGTGGCTGGATAAGTAGAGGTTATTTTTTTACACATCTTCATCTCTACATAATTGACATAACCGCTTTTTCTCTTCAGGATAAAGATAATTTAGGGTTTACTTTTTGATCTGCGTATACTTATTAATTCAACTTGCTCTGCGTGGTAGATTTTTATTAGGTTTCCTTCCAGAACAAGTCAGACTAGAGTGGAAGAACATTCTAGTAGTTTCTTAGGATTTGTTGTACTGAATATATATTTTATATGTAGTGTCCACGAGAATTAATGTTAAGTGTGTCTCGATAAGGAGATTGTGGTCAGTGAGGTGTGAGTAAAAATCAGGTTTTACAAATAATTGTATGCAAAGTTCGGAGGTTTGGTAGTTTGATACGAGTAGACCATAAACATTTTGTAATCGAATGATCAAACGCTTTCTTGATAATTTTATGCACACATTTTCAGCGAAATGAGTTGATGATTTCCATAATTGTTCGTGAGAGGATGAACCTTTTTTAAGCATGTGTCGCTGAGCGGCCTTGAGTAGTATCGGTGAATAATTTGCTTGAGCTGTTTTGCTTTAGAAGTTGAAGCCACCTCATGCAAATCTCAGGTGACTGTATGCTGAGACGTACATGTGAGAAGGTGTGTTTGTGTTGAAATGTATAGTTGTTTAGTTAGAACAGGACAGGTTCGACTTGGTTACATAATATGACATACGTGTTGTGGTATTGTGGAATATGGATGTATTATTGAGAAGATATGTTAGTCATATATCAAATTCGACTTGATTCATCCTCCTGTCTTGTCTTACCACAAAGCAATATGTGAAAAGTCATCTATAAGCGTATGGAGGAAAGTTATCGATGATGATTAAGATGAATACGAAAATTATTCAGGATAATAATATTGGGTTATGTTCAATTAACTTATAGCTGAAAGAATGATTGTGGTCCAGTCTGAGTCCTTGACTTGCCTAATAAGTTAAAGAGCTTCGATTTCTTGAGAAGAACTCGAAGAAATGTTTGATAAGATATTATTATTCATGTTTAGGAATTAGCTGGAGTAAGAGCTCCCTAGTCGAGTGTAAGGAAGACGAGACAATTGATTCGTGTCTACTCTGTTTTCAAAAAAGCAATCTTTTCTTTTGAAAACATTGTAAATAGCTCTGAATTTAGAATCAATTTTAGCGTTAAATTATATTTAGCATGTCAATATCCAGATACTTTCCACGAGAATACAAGAACAGTTTGAAATGTAAGATGAAAGTCAGTCCATCACTCCACCCTACTTAGGATCTTACCGTAATGCTTTGACTCATGAAGTAACATTAAAGACAGCTAGGCGAATAAGATTTGTCTACGGATTAGTGTTCAAGGTCGCAGTCAATGGAACATGTCTGCAAAAATGTTCTGGAAATCGAGCTGATACAATGAAGAAAACTTTAGAATGAGTGAAGAACTATCAATTTCACCGTATCATCATGGCCTTGCCTTTTCAATTCATGCGGTCTATTGTTACAGCTTCAATTATGTAATAATGTGGTAAGGGCAATGTTTCTCAACCTGAAAGACATTCTTGATGGACTCTTTTTGTTAAAGGTATTTTTTGTTGATGTGAATGTATTATCGAGTGGGAATTGTACGACACTTTTGAGCAAAAAAGCTTTTAAAAAGCCATCGAAGAGAGTTAGAGAGAGAGAGAGGAAAGTTAAACTTGGTATTACCTAAAAGTAATTTATTTCGTTGTACTATAAACCTATCAATAAACGTAACATATGCTTAAGAATATTACTGAGCTTCTAATCTCAAGGGTTGTAACTGTTGCACGAGCAAAAAGACTGGAATCTGTGAACTATTTGTTACGCTTGGATGCATAATCCTCTTGTAGTACTCGTCTGAGAATCTTTCCACTGGCAGCTTTAGGGACTGTGTCTATGAACTCCACCCCTCCCTGCAGCCTTTTATGTTTTGAAACTAAAGGATCCATAAACGAATGGATCTCTTGTTCCGTTAATTCTGTCTCAGGTTTCTTCACTATGTAAGCGCGAGGAACTTCTCCACATTTCTCATCTGGAATACCCACCACAGCCACATCTAAGATCTTCTCGTGTTGTCTCAGCAAATCTTCAAGTTCACTTGGAGCGACCTGAAGTTTTAAATTGATAACTTGAAATGGCTTACTAGTAGATATTATTGCAATTGTGAATAAGCTTGGATTTCCGGCTTACCTGCAATCCTTGCACTTTAATTAGTTCTTTCACTCTGTCTACGATGTATAGAAATCCCTCATCGTCGTACACGCCGATATCACCTGAAGTAATTTTTTAACTGTTTCGAGAAGCTTGCATGGTTAAAATATCTGTATTAACCTACCCGTATGCATCCAGCCATCTGAGTTAATCGTCTCTTTTGTGGCATTTTCATTCTTGTAATATCCTAACATGACTTGAGGCCCCTTTATCCATACCTCCCCTCGAGTGTTTCGTTCCACCGTATTTCCATCAGAATCGACGAGTTTCGTCAAAGTATTCGGGATTGGAGTGCCACAGCTTCCTACTTTAGTCTTCTTTGTCCCTAAAATACGTACAAAATTGTTTCCAAAAGCTTAATTTTAGAGAAGGAGATTTCTTGCGTGATGTATAGCTACCTGTATTCAGTAAATGCGTAACAGGACTTGTCTCCGTGAGCCCGTATCCTGAATATTTGTAGATAATTGAGACATATCAGATCGCAGCAATAAAAGACGTGCCTTAATTAATTTCCAATCTTACCCTCCTGAAATATCAGTTCCTTTCCAGCTTTTTCACACAATTTGTCAATTAACACTTTCCCAATTGGTGCTGCTCCTATAAACGAGTTGACATTCAGACAAATTCGATTGGAGTTAATATAATAATATATTTAAGAACTGATAATAATATGATGTCGAGATCAATTTACCTCCTACAACCGTACGGCATGATTGGAACTCCGACTTCCCATATTCTGACCAATTGACTATGTGATTAATTAAAGGTGTCACCAAGTGCCAAACTGAAGGCTTCAAGCAAATAAAATTTAGTTAGTTATTGCCAGTCATTGAGCTTTATTATCTGCTTTCTTGATTGAATCTGATTTACCTTGTGATCTCGAATTCCTTTTAGCATCACAACAGGCTCGAATTGCTGAAAACATCGAACATGGGCTCCAGCATACAAGGCTTGATGAACAGTCCCGTAAAGCCCGTATGTGTGGAAAAAGGGAAGTATTCCTATCAGCTTTTCTTGCAATCCCCCAGGAGTGTATATTTTCAGGTCGCACACATCTCCTGGTCTGCATTGTACGAGATTAGTTGTCAGGTTTGAGTGAGACAACATTACAGCTTTAGGTGGACCTGCAAAGAATTCAGTTGGTTTTTCAGTTTTAGAAATTTACACGTTTTGTATTGAGTAATTGTACTAATTGTAGCATACCTGTTGTTCCACTGGAGAAAGGCAGAGCTGCAATTTCCTTCGTAGTGTCGATACTAGAACCTTTGAAAAACTCCACTCCTAGCGTGTCAGCCTTGATCATTTGAAAAAACGAATGACATCCTTGTGGAGCTTCACCTACAACTATGATGGATCTGATGTTCGGATTAGATTTCTTGATTTCTTGTGCAATTAATACGTTAGTAGGAGCAACGACTAAACAAACTGCGTCTGCTAATTCCATTAGGCCAGCTAGTTCCCCTGTAAAATATGGAAAAGATAATCAATCAATCTATGATTTTTTTCAAAGTCCGGTGAAAAGGGTAAATAAGACAAAGAGTTATTGTACACATAAGTCGTCCTTACTCAAGGAATACACGGGATTACAAGGAGATACGACTAACCTGTGGTTTAATATAGTTTGTAAAGAAAGGAATTGAGTAAACAAATACAGATACACAGTAATAAATTAATAATCTAATGTCATACCCAGCATCCCAAATGCCAAATAGAATACTTGCATATTCAGGAATATTTGGCAAAATCACTCCCACGATCTCTTGACGCATGAAGCCGCTTTGCATTAACGCAGCTGCGAAACCTCTTGACATTTCGAGGACATCATCATGCGAATAAGTTCGTCCGGTTTCTTGACTCCCCTGTCATTAAAATATAACGATTTTCATCACATTGAGCTGGCAAAAGTAAATAATTGAGAATCTAACTAATTATTATAAAGTCTTACAAAGGCTGGAAGCTTTCCCCACGGACCTCGAACTTCTCTAATGAACTCAGGCATAGTTAACCCAAGAACAGGTTTGACTTCTGGATATGGAGATCCTACCCATAAAGATTTATCGTCTTTTCCAGTGACATTGTGTGTCAATGAAAGGGATAATAATCGCAGGGAGTTCAAATTCTGTTGCGAAATCGCTGGACGAGCATAAAGGAGATTACACAGAAACATTTTCTGCTTTGAAGGCAATCTAAATCTAACTTCAAAAGCCTCGAAAGTCAAGTTGTGACAAACTGCAGCTGTATATAGAAGAGGAATTCTAACCCCAATTATCAGAGCAAGACTATCACAGAAAGTTGTATGAATAAGTATCACAGATTGAAACAAAACACACGAGAAAAATCTTCTGAAAAATTATTGCTGGATTTATGATATGAATGCAATGGTAATGGTGCAAGTCTCAAATTCCTTGTGGAACGCGGAAAGGTTTCTGGAGAAAGATTGATTTTTCTCCATGTGTTTTCTACCCTAACCTCCTCGACTTTCGATGCTTTCACTGCTTTCCTTCCGTATATAATCATATGTATACGTGTGTATGATATACATGAATTCTCCACGACACGATTTTGGAAGTGTTGGAAGTGGCCGGAATGAGGAGATGAAGAAGGGAGAGGTGACTACTCCGCATCTTCGTACACTTCCGTGTCTGCTACTCAATATTGTAAACTGCTCTAGCTTGTGGCCAGCGCAATGCTGTTGTACATGCAAAGTCAATGGTTAGAAAGATTCTTATTTTTCAATTTCAACAAATAACTTTTTGGTACAATTGAGTTGTGTCAATCGAAATGACTTATCTAAAGTAATCAATGAAAATGACAAATGATCAAGATTTCTTTAAAGCTGCTTTGTACTCATCTTTAAGTTCACGCCTCAGGATTTTACCACTAGGGGCTTTGGGAATTGTTTCCCTAAATTCGATTCCTCCTTTCAAATATTTATGTTTGGACACCAACGTCTTCAAGTACTCGTGAATTTCTTGTTCAGAAAGTTCAACGTTAGACTTTTTCACAATATAAGCTCTGGGTGCTTCTCCAGTCTGAACATCATCAATTCCTATTACAGCAACGTCTTCTACTTTGTCATGCTGACGTAGTAAATCTTCAAGCTCACTTGGGGCAACCTGCAACTCAATAGAATAATATTTGTAGGAAAGAGACAATTTAATAGTTTTTGGGTCAACTTTTCTTTCCTTGTTTTTCTCACCTGAAATCCTTGGACTTTAATTAACTCCTTCACGCGATCCACAATCCAGAGACAATCATCATCATCGTAGTATGCAATATCACCTAACAAAATTCGTTGTTTTAAAGAGTTTTAAACACGTAAACAGGTTATAGGAGAATAGGATCTATGTAACAAATATTACCAGTTCGAAGCCATCCATCTGAGTCAATAGTGTTTCTTGTGGCTTCTTCATTTTTATAATATCCAGGCATCACTTGAGCTCCTTTTATGCAAATCTCTCCCCGAACATTCTTGCCAAGAGTTTTCCCATCTGCGTCAATTATCTTTGTTGTTGTACTTGGAATAGGACTTCCACAGCTTCCAACTTTGTTTTTGAAAACTAATTGAGACATAAATAGTCGTAGTTATTAGCTAGATAGAATTTGGAAACCATGCAGCCAACCATGCTGCTGTAGGATGACATAAAGTACCTGGAAGTAAGATGTGGGTCACGGGGCTAGCCTCAGTCATTCCATAGCCTGTATACATGAAACAAGAAATATTTGTTGTGTATTTTGCGTGATGTCTATGAAATACTCTTGATCTACCTTCTTGAAATGTTAGTGGTTTGTCAGCCTTTTCGAAAAGTTGATTAATTAGAGCTGGTCCAATAGGTGCAGCACCTGAAACATATTATAGCATGTTTGATGATAAATTAACAATTGATTCTTGTCATGCTTCGTAGTATAAATAATATCTTCCTGTAACCTCCAAAGATTGTATGTGCAGGAGCTAACTCTTCTTTTCCGTAAAGATCACTGTTAACAATATGACTGATCAAGGGAGTTACTAAATGCCACGTTGTGGGCTGAAATTAGAAATGATAAATGAATTTTATGTGGTCATAACTTATATAATTAAATATTGGATTGCTTAATTAATACTTTATGTTTCCTTATTCCTTTTACGAGCTCATTTTGTTCAAACTTTCTAAATGATCGCGTATGAGCTCCCAAGAACATTCCTTGGTTGAGAATGCACGCTAATCCGTACGAATGGAAGAATGGCAGAAGACCAATAAGTCTTTCTTGATTGCCGTCTTTGGTAGCTCGTTTTGTATTAGAAAGTCCCGAAGTAGGTTCGCACTGAAGTAAATTGTTTGTTAGATTTCCGTGAGTTAACATGACCCCTTTCGGGGGCCCTAAAGTTACAGAGAAGAACACTTGCAATAAGAATTCGCTAATATAGTTTTAACAAAATGGGAATTGCAGTTTGCAGTTGTTTTAAGTAGAACCTGTAGTTCCACTAGAGAAAGGTAACAAAGCTAATTCGGTAGATGTATCCACACTAGATCCTTTGAAAAACTCAATTCCAAATGTATCAGATTTCATCATTTCCAGAAATGTGTGGCATCCTTCTTCAGGCTCACCAACAGTTATAATAGACTTAATTTTTGGATTTTTTGTTTGAGCTTTCTTCACCGATTCTATATGTTCTCCTTCTGTTACTACACAGACAGCGTCTGCCATTTCAAGCTGCCGTCTTGTTTCCTCTTTATGAAGCAAAATAAGACATCAGATATTATGTACAGAATAAACTGCAAATGAACAACAGTTAACGATAAAGTTGTTAATAAAACTTACCATAAGAGTACTGAGGATTGACAGGAGAAGCGACCAGTCTACATAATACGAATTCTAACTTTAATTTCATACTTAACAAAAACTAATCAATATTGGTTTTTTTAAGTTACCCAGCTTCCCACAGTCCAAATAGAACGATAGCATATTCAGGAACATTAGGAAGAACAATAGCAACAATTTGACCTCTTTTATATCCACTTCGGATCATGGCAGCTGCAAATCCTCTCGAATATTTAAGAACTTCATCGTGAGTGTATTTCCTTCCTGTTTCATGGCTTTCCTATCAGAGATCATAAAGTTGTAAATTATTCCATCCGTCTCATAAAACGAGCTTATACATTATGCATTGGTCTAAATTATTCTCTTACAAAAGCAGGTAAACTTCCCCAGTCTCCTATATTCTCTCGTATAATCTCTGGAATGGTAAATCCCGTAACTGTTGGGATATCAGGTAGAGGAGACTTGACCCAGAGCGACTCATCTTCCTTGGCATCTGAGCTTAAGGGTTTAGTAACCACTGAATATTTTCCAACCAACTCTTTCTTAAGAGTACCTTGAGACTTTAGAAGTTGGATTCGTCCGGCATAGCGGATCATCGTATAAATATTTTTCCTAAGAGGAAAGTTTACTCAAGGAATATTCAGATGAAAAATGTCAGAGTAATCGAGACTTAAAATAATACAAGCGAAACTCAGGTTATCTATTGATATGAACTCTTTTGTTAATGATAAGGAATTTAATACATATATATCCCGATTTTACTGCCAATTCCAAATATTTCGATTTCAATTGTACAGATTATACAATCTGTTGGATAAAGCGAGTGTTGTGGTTTGTTATATATATCGTCAAGAAGATAAATATTTATATATTTGATATAGAGACAGTTGTTGGCTGGATCTCAGTGAATGACTGGATCCTGAGAATTGTATACATGTATATAATTGGGGAACACAAAAAACTTTATGTGATGACCAGAAGCGACCTTGAGCCTCTAGGTGTCTTGGATTTCATATAACTAGGTACTTATGAAGATGAAGCGATATAATACGGGAAAACTTAGGCCATGGACATGCTGGTGATAGTATATTTGCATATATGCTTTTGCAGCATAAGGATAAGACTACATAAAAGTTAAATTAATGATTGTAGGAGTAATATAACCCTCGTTTCGTGGAATTAACTGAATGTGTAGAGTCACACAGTCAGTCTGCCATGCAGTCGTGCATACACAATGCAATGGTTATAAATATATATCATGGGATTCATAGGAATCAACTTCAACTCTTATCGGAGTTATAATATGCTGCCATTAAGTGTCACATACACAACGCTTATGAATGAGTGATTAAACCTTTCGGTGTTTGTAACAGCAGTTTTAGGATTAGCATTTATATAATGGTTGTATTATATGACAGAATCATATCATTTGAGTTGTTCGCTTGTTTGGTATTACTATCTAAACATCGCTAAAAAGCTTTGAATGTGTGTGTCTGTTGTTCTTGTGCATTCCTGGCTGGGTCAGAATGAAACAGTGAAAAC
>Ga0194135_10001281_pt1 | contig 14851 bp, 12 predicted proteins | sample LitLau_LLRF_2013_FD_134024 | JGI IMG/M metagenome (GOLD analysis project Ga0194135, IMG submission 134024) | Freshwater sediment microbial communities in response to fracking from North America - Little Laurel Run_MetaG_LLRF_2013 (version 2) | ecosystem: Environmental > Aquatic > Freshwater >...
CCCCGCCTTCGGCCGAGGCAGCCGCAGAACCGGTGGCAGCGGCTCGCGAGCATTACCAGACCCCGAGCACGGACGTGCCGGAAGTCGCCGCCCCTCCTTCGGCACCCTTGGCAGCGGCCCCGGTCGAGCCCGAGGCGAGCGTGCTGGCAGAGCCTGCGTCCGCCGCGCCGGCCAAGATTGAGGCCGAGGCGGTCGTCGCCTCGGCCCCTCCTTCAGTGGTGGCGTTCGTGCCCCCTGTCCTGGCGCAGGAACAGCCGCAGGAGCCCGCGCCCCAGATCGAGAAGCAAGCGCCCGTTGCGGTCGAGCTAGCGGTCGAGGCTCAGGCGCCGGCATCCGTTGAAGCCGCTCCGGTCGCCCTCGCCGCGTCGCCGGCAGAGGCGCCTATCGAACCTCAGAGCGAGCCGGCTGCGCCCAACCCCGATGAGCTGCTGCCCCTGCCTGCGGTTTCCCCGGCCGTGCTGCTCGACAGCCTGCCCCTGCCGCCGGTCATGGCCGAGGCCCTGGCCGCCATCGATCCGGAGCAATCCGAGCACGATGTGCTCTACGCGCTGCCGGACTCCCCCGAGCCTTCCTATAGCTCGGTGGCCAAGCATATCGAGCACACCCTGCTGGGGCTGCTCGACGACCTGAGCCTGCCGGAGCGCCATCGGCCCCAGGCCGAAGCCATGCGCGATCGTCTGCAGCATGGGTTGAACTGGTATGAATTGCTGCCGATCCTCGATGATCTGGCGGTATTGATGCTGGCGATCACCGATTCGGGTCAGCACGAGTTCGAGGCCTACCTCAAGCAGCTCAATGAGCGTCTGGAAGCCTTCCAGAGCAATCTGCAGGCGGCCAGCGACGGCCATGCCGACAGCAGCTCGGCGGCGCGGGCCATGGACACGCAGATTCGCCAACAGGTCGATGGCCTGCAAAGCAGCGTGCAGGAAGCGGCGGACCTGGATGACCTCAAGCAGGTGCTGGAAAGTCATCTGGAAGGCCTGCTGGGCACCATGGACCAGCACCAGAAGCAGCGCGACGAGCGCGAGAAGGAAGTGGCCGCCCGCCTGCAAAGCCTGGCAGAACGTGTGTCGAGCATGGAGCAGGAAGCCCAGGGCTACCGTGAACACCTGGAAGAACAGCGGCAGAAGGCGCTGATCGATCCGTTGACCGGCTTGCCCAACCGCGCAGCCTGGAGCGAGCGCCTGGAGCATGAGATCGGCCAATGGCAGCAACATGGCAACAGCCTGCTGCTGGCCATGCTCGACCTCGATCACTTCAAGCGGATCAACGACAACTACGGCCATCTGGCCGGAGACAAGGTGTTGAAGATCATCGCCAACGTGCTGCGCAAGCGCCTGCGGGGCAGCGATTTCATCGCCCGCTTCGGTGGCGAGGAGTTCGTCCTGCTGTTGCCCAACACTCCCTGGCCGGTCGGCACGCGAATAGTGGAAGCGCTGCGGGCCGCCGTTGAGGCTTGCCCGTTTCATTTCAAGGGGGAGCCGGTGACCATCACCGTGTCCGTCGGCCTGAGTGCGTTCAAGCCCGGTGATCGCAGCGAACTGGTGATCAAACGGGCCGATCAGGCGCTGTATCGGGCCAAGGACGCTGGTCGCAACCGGGTGGAGGCAGGCTGAGGCGCAGGCCGATTCCTGTCTCAAACCACGGTTTTTGCCCATGGCGGCGCGGGCAGTACGTTACACTGTTGCATTCTTTGTCTGCAGCGTATTGCCCTCTGCCATGAAACGCCTTGCTCTTGCCTTCTTGCTCCTGGTCCTGGCCGGCTGTGCCAGCGGTCCGCGTATCGACACCAGCCACCCCTCGGTGAATTACGATCAGCGCGCCCAGTTCATCATCGTTCACTACACCTCGGCGTCCCTGGAGCGTTCCCTGGCCCTGCTGACGCGGGGCCAGGTCAGCAGCCACTACCTGATCGGCGACGACAAGTCGGCCACCATCTACAAGCTGGTGGACGAGCAGTACCGTGCCTGGCACGCCGGTGAAAGCCAGTGGCAGGGGCGTACCTGGCTCAACTCCAGCTCGATCGGCATCGAGATCGTCAACCCGGGCTTTCGCGACGGACCCAATGGACGGCTCTGGTATCCCTACAGCGAAGCGCAGATCGAGAATCTGATCGTGCTGCTCAAAGACATCAGCAAGCGCAACAACATCTCCCCGCGCCACATCATCGGCCACAGCGACATCGCGCCGTCGCGCAAGCTCGATCCGGGTCCGCTGTTTCCCTGGAAGCGCCTGGCCGACGCCGGCCTGGGGCTATGGCCCAATGCCCAGGCGGTGGCCCGTCAGCAGGCGTACTTCGCGGTGAACCTGCCGAGCATCAGTTGGTTCCAGCAGCAACTGGCGCAATTGGGCTACGCCACCCCGCAGACCGGCGAGCTGGATCAAGCCACCCGGCACGTGCTGGCGGCCTTCCAGATGCACTATCGTCCGGGTCGTTTTGACGGCATCCCGGATGCCGAAAGTGCAGCGATGCTGCAGGTCCTCAATCAGACAAAATAATGACGCCGCCGGACGGTCCGGGCCGAATACCCAATCAGTTGCTATAACTCATTGGTATCCCTCGGATCCTCCACGATGCCTGTTCCTCGTGAGCCCACCCGTACCTGGTTCTATCGCCCCTGGTTGCTGGCGACGCTGACGGCTGTGCTGAGCGCGGCGCTGTTGCTGCTCGGCAGTGCCGGGGTGGCCATGCATGAGGTCCAGCAACGGGAGAGCGAGCAGATGAATGCCCAGGGCAAGCGCTTTCTGGAGCGCCTGGAGCAACTGTTCGGGCAACTGCGTGAAGGTCTGGACGTGCTCGAAGCCCAGCCGCTGCGCGAGTGCAGCGCCGAGCTGATCAGCGCCCTGCAGCAGGTCAGCTTCAGCTACCGCTTCATCTATGAAGCGGCCTACATGGATGCCACCCAGACGTGCTCCAACTCGCCGCGGCAGAACCTCGTGCCCTCGCTCAGGGCCCCGGATATCCGCGGGCCGACCTACAGCTACTGGCTCAACACCTCTGCCCAGCCCAATGAAAACCTGGCCGCGCTGATGCTGGGCCGAGGCAATTTTCGCGTGGCCACCTCCCGCGGGCACCTGACCGATGTGGTGGACCTGCCGGCCGGTGGCAGCCTGATGGTGGTGGTCGAGCATGGCGCCCGGGCCATTCCGGTATTGGGTCAGGCCCGTGCCTGGCCGCCGGTGGAGCCTTGGCGCGCCGCTCGCGACGGGCCGCTGCAGGTCACCCCGGACCTGCTGATCTATCGCATGCCGACCCAGAATCCCGAGTACCAGCTGGTGCTGATCACGCCCCGGGCCAGCATGCAGGCGGAAATGCTCGACGGCTGGTGGTGGCTGTTGCCGATCAGCCTGGTGCTGGCGCTGTGTATCGGTGGCCTGGTGTATCAGCTGGCGCGCCAGCGCCAATCCCTGGGGGCGGAGCTGCAAGGCGCTCTGCGCCGTGGCGAGTTGCAGGTGCTGTACCAGCCGATCTTCGACCTCAGCAGCCGGGAGTGTGTCGGGGCCGAAGCCTTGCTGCGCTGGCGCCGTCCGGATGGCACCCTGACCAGCCCCGACCTGTTCATTCCGCTGGCGGAAAACACCGGGCAGATCCGCCAGATCACCGACTTCGTCCTGCAGCGCCTGCTGGAACAACTGGGACACGTATTGCGGGCCAACCCGCAGCTGTACATCTCGGTCAACCTGGCGGCCTGCGATGTCATGGTGCCGCGCATCGGCCAGGTCATGGCGCGGCTCCTGGCCTTGCACAAGGTGGCGGCGCGGCAGATCGCCTTCGAGGTCACCGAGCGTGGCCTGATCGATGTGGTGGTGGCGCGGGACAACCTGCAGGCGCTGCGGGACGTGGGGCATCAAGTACTGATCGATGATTTCGGCACCGGCTACTGCAGCCTGGCCTACCTGCAAAGCCTGCCGGTGGATTGCCTGAAGATCGACAAGGCGTTTATCGACGCCCTGGGTCATGACGCTGCCAGCAGTGGCGTGGCGCCCCACATCATCCGCATGGCCCATGCCCTGAAGCTCAAGGTGATCGCCGAGGGCATCGAGTTCGAAGACCAGGCATCGCTGCTCAACAGCGAAGGCGTGAGCTACGGCCAGGGCTGGCTGTTCGCCCATGCCTTGAGCGCGTTGCAGTTCATCGAGCTGATTACCCGGGGGCGGCGCCTGGTGCCCCGGCGCCTGGATGACGAAGCCTGACGCCCTACAGGGGCAAGGCCAGGTAGAACTGGGTGCCTTGTCCCGGCCTTGAGTAGACCCCCATGCGGCCGCCGTGGAGCTGGACGATTTCCTTGCACAGCGCCAGCCCGAGCCCGGCGCCGCCTTTCTTGCGCCCGACCTGGACGAAGGGCTCGAAGATCCGGCCCTGCTGACCGTAGGCAATGCCCTCGCCGTTGTCCTCGACGCTGATGATTACCCGCTCGCCATGCCGCCGGGCCTGCAGGCGGATCTGGCCGCCGCTGGCGGTATGGCGCAAGGCATTGTCGATCAGGTTGTCCAGCACCCGTTCCAGCTGTGGCCGGTCGGCGTGCAGGCGCGGCAGCGGCGCCTGCAGGTCCAGCAGCAGGCTGATGGCCTGGCGCTGCGCCTGTTCGCGGAAGCGTTCCAGAGTCTGCTCCAGCAGTTCTTCAAGGGGACAGGGAGCAAGGGTGAGCTTCTGCAGGCCGTTCTGATAGCGCGAGAAGTTCAGCAGGTCATTGATCAATTGCATCAGGCGCTGCATTTCTTCGTTGACCGTATTGAGCAGGTCGGTTTCCCGGGACTCTTCGGCAAAGTGCAGGCGCTCCTGGAGCAGGCCGAACGCCATGTGCATGCCGGTCACCGGAGTGCGCAGCTCATGAGAGGCGCGCAGCACGAATTCGCTGCGTACCCGCTCGAAGGCGCGTTGTTCGGTGACGTCGTGGAGCACCATCACCGCCCCGAGAATATGGCCCTGGGTGTGGCTCACCGGGGTCAGGCTGTAGGTCAGCAGGCGGGATTCGCCGTCGACCTCCACATCCAGGTCGTCCGGGGCCCGCTCCAGGGTGCCGCCGCGCAGGACCAACTGCAGCTGCTCATCCAGCTCCGGGCGTTGCAGGGCGCTGCCCAGGCCCTGGCCGAGGCGCTCCTGATCCCAGCCCAACTGACGCTGGGCCACCGGATTGAGGTGCTCCAGGCGGCCTTGGCGGTCGATCATCAACAAGCCGTCGTCGATGCTGTCGAGCACCGCCTGCAGGCGCTGCTGACCGGCCAGCAGTTCATCGACGTTGGTTGCCTGATGCTGGCGCAAGGCCTCGGCCATGATGCCGAAACGCCGGGTCAGCAGGTTCATCTCCGCCGCCGCCGAGATGGGCAGGGTGACGTCGAAGTTGCCTTGGCCGATCTTGTCCGCGGCCTTGGCCAGGGCCTCGATCGGCGCGCCAAAGCGCTGGGCGATGGCGTGAGCGGTGACGAAGCCGATGATCAGCACCGCCAGGGCCACCAGGCCCAGCAGGCCGGCCACCAGCAGGGCGCGCTCACGGGCCTGGCGCTCCACCTGGCTGATGTTGTCCAGGGCGCTCTTGTGTTCGTTGATCAGGCCGCTGCGCAAGGCATTGAAGCGCTCGGTCAGCGCATGGTTGTCGCTGATCCCGGGGGAACCGCTGATGCGCTCGAAGGCCTGGAAGAAACTCAGGTAGTCATCGCGGGCCTGCTGAAAGTGGCTGGGGCCCGGGTTCTGCTGTTCCTGGGCAATGCCCTGGTCGAGCAATGCCAGGTAGCGTTCCCTGGAGGCTTCCAGGGCCGCGCGATCGGGCTCCTTGCTGAGCATGATGATCAGCTGGTCGCCCAGGGTCTGGCGCAGCTTGAGCCCCAGGTCCAGGGTGATGAAGTTGTTGCGGATCAGCGACTCCTGGGTGCTGGCCATCTGCATCACGCTGACCAGCCCGAGCACCAGCCCCAGCAGGGCGACGGTGATCAGGGCCGAGATGCTCAGAAACAGCCGGGTTCGCAGTTTCATCGCTAACTTCATGGGGGAGCGCTCACAGGTTGTACTGTTTGCGTTTGCGGTACAGGGTCGAGGCGTCGATGCCCAGGGTCTTGGCCGCTTGGTCCAGGGTGTCGCTGGTGGCCAGGACCGCGCCGATATGGGCCTTTTCCAGCTCGTCCAGGCTCAGCGCGGCACCGATCCGCGGGGCATTGTTGGTGGGTTGCTCGGCCATGCCCAGGTGGATGATCTCCACCCGTTCCTGGGGACAGATGATGCTTGCCCGTTCCACCACGTTGCGCAGCTCGCGGATGTTGCCCGGCCAGCGATAGTTGAGCAGGGCCTCCCGGGCTTCGTCGCAAAAGCCCCGGGCCGGTCGCGAATACTCTTTGACGAAGCGTGCGAGGAAGCGATCGGCCAGGGTCAGGATGTCTTCGCTGCGTTCGCGCAGGGGCGGCAGGTGCAAGGTGATCACGTTCAGGCGGTACAGCAGGTCTTCGCGAAAGCGCCCGTCGCGCACCATGTCCTCGAGGTTGAGGTTGGTGGCGGCAAGAATCCGCACATCGGCCCGGCGAGTCACCGGGTCGCCGACGCGCTCGTATTCCTTGTCCTGGATGAAGCGCAGCAGCTTGGGTTGCAGGGTCAGGGGGAAGTCGCCGATCTCATCGAGGAACAGGGTGCCGCCGTCGGCCTGATTGACCCGGCCCAGGGTGCTTTCGCTGGCTCCGGTGAAGGCCCCGCGGCTGTGGCCGAACAGCTCGCTTTCCATCAGCTCGGCGGTCAGGGATGGGCAGTTGATGGTCACGCAGGACTTCTTCGCCCGCTTGCTCCAGCCGTGGATGGCCCGCGCCAGTTCGCCCTTGCCGGTGCCCGATTCACCGAGAATCAGAATGTTGGCGTCGGTGCCGGCCACCTGGCGCGCGGTTTCCAGCACCACTTTCATCGCCGGGCTGTGGGAGTCCAGGCCGTCCTTGGGCTTGCGCACCTCACCTTCCAGGGCTTCCAGGCGCGCCGAGAGCTGGCGCACTTCCAGTTGCTTGGCGGTGGCCAGGCGCAGTTGATCGGGGCTGCAGGGCTTGACCAGGTAATCGGCGGCACCGGCCTGGATGGCGTCCACCGCGGTATCCACGGCGGAGTGGGCGGTGACGATCACCACCCGCATCCAGGGCGCCTGGGTGCGCATCTGGGCCAGCACGTCCAGGCCGTTGTCTTCGCCCAGGCGCAGGTCGAGGAAGCACAGGTCGAACACCTGGCGTTGCAGCAGCGCATCCGCCTGGGCTGCGCTGTTGGCGGTGGCCACGGTGTAGCCTTCGTCTTCCAGGCAGTAACGGAAGGTGCGAAGGATGGCGGATTCGTCATCCACCAGCAGGATGCGGCCTTGATTCTCCGGCGCTGACTCCATTTCCCAGGCTCCTTTAATGAATGGTCTTATTTAGTCCCAGATAAATCGGGCAAGTTGCAAGGTTGATTCTGATCGATTCCACGGCATGCAGGTTAGATATCTCCGGCCGAAATCGCTAACCGACTGAAACTCAATGGGTTTTACAGATGCTTGGCATGCACCGGGTCTGTATCAGGCTGTCCGCCGCTCGGCAAAGTTCCCCCTCAGATCAAAAAGCCCTCCAGGCGGTCCCTGCCGATCGTGCATTTCGCACGGTCGGCCAGGGTGCATCGTGCAGGATGCGTGTGAGGCGGCTCTTTTGATCGTGTTTAAGTTGTTGATTTTATTGATATTTATTCCTTTGGAAAAGCTGGCATGCAGACTGCAATAACCCTCCTATCAGCGAAGCACGAGCCATGGCTTCCATAACAACATCGCCACCAGTGTGGGAGGAGTTTCAGGATGAATCGCCAACGTCTTGCCCAATTGCGTATTGCGCCACTGCACCTTCAGCAAGGTCTGTTCGCCAGTCTGGCGTTGCTGGTCACTCTAATCGCCGGGCAACAGTACCAGCGCTGGCAGGACAGTCAGGCGCCTGCCCCGCGGGTGCCGGTCCATCACTTCACCCAGACCCATTTCAGCTCGGTGAGCAGCAAGCTCAACGACGCCACGCCCGTGCAACTGATGGCCGTCGATCAGGCGCAGCCGGCGCTTGAGGCGCCACGTCAGCAACGCTGGGTGTTCTAGGCACCAAGGGCCGGCCCGCATTAGGCGGCGTCCGGCGGCTCCACCGGCACTATCACTAATAGAAGAGTAAGGAGAATCATCATGCTGAGCTGGGCAATCACATTCCTGATCATTGCCATTGTCGCTGCGGTACTGGGCTTCGGTGGTATCGCGGGCACCGCCACGGGTATCGCCAAGATTCTCTTTGTGGTGTTCCTGGTGATGTTCGTCGTTTCGTTCTTCTTTGGCCGTCGTGGCCGAGGCTGAACATGAGTCCCTCGTTGAAGACCCTGGCCGCCGTGCTGTTGCTGGGCGTCAGCGCCCTGGCGTCGGCGGACAATGATGGCCAGGCCCGCGCCAACCAGCTGCTGGGTTCCGATCCGCAGTTTCGTGAAACCTGGCAGAAGGTCGTGCATCAGGAGGAGCGACTGCCCGAATGGGTGATGAACCTGTCGGGTGATGCTCCACAACAGATGAACGCCGTGACCGAGGGGGGCGATCAGTACCTGGTCGGACCGCTGTGCGAAACCGCGCAGAGCTGTCAGAACCAGCGGCTGATCGTTGCCTTCAGCTTCGACAAGAAGCATGCCTATGCCTTGTGGGTCGAAGTACCGGCCGGCCTGCCCGCGGACAAGTCGCCGACGCGGCATGCCAGTTACCGTTTCCTCGGTAAGCCGGACGAAGGCATGCAGGCTTTGCTGCAAGAGCAATTGCGCAAGGATCCGAACTGGTACTGAGTCCGGTATTGCCGATATTGCATAACAGATAGGCGAAAGGGCCGCCCAGGCGCTTTCGACTTTGCACCGCCCGAGGAAGGCGCGTGCATGACCAAGGGGCCGGGATGTTCTGATGCTTGCATGATCGGAGTGACCTAGGGGTACAGGGAGTACCTCCGCAAGGGCCGGGTCAGGAAAGAGCGGCGGCGCAAGCTCTCAAGTCGTCATCGACTTGAAGGGCTTGCGGCGTGCTTGAATGGGCAAAGACCTGTTCTAGAGCTGTTGCCGCATCTACACCGAAGCGAATCCTGAAAAAAATCTTCCTTTGACCCCGATCAAACGTTTCCGGGTGTTTCTCTGCGACCGTATATCGAGAAACTTTGCGGAATAATCCCAGGGTTTCCTGGCGACCGAATCAGAACATTCCCATGTTTTTTACGATCTTTTCCTGACCTCTCAGACATGCCTGCACGCCGCCTGAAATGGCTGTTTCACGGCATTTATGCCTGCCGAAATGTCGTATTCGAACCGGTTGGGACGCTCGTTTTATTTGGAAAAACTCATGCCGATTCGGCATAGGGTAGGCGTTTACGGCATTAGACGTTCCCCCCTTGCATCGGAATAGTTGCGCCTTTTTTCGCCCGCACAGAGCTGTAAATGCTCGCTCGGGATGACCTTATACGGGGGCCGATGCACAAACTTTTCCGCCATTGAGCGTTCCAGTTCGCGCATCAGCCCGAGTCCAACTGAAGTAAGGGTAATGATATGAAGAAGGCAAAATTAAGCCTCGCCTGGCAGATCCTCATTGGTCTGGTCCTGGGGATTGCGATTGGCGCGCTGCTCAATCATTTCAGTGCTGAAAAAGCCTGGTGGGTCAGCAACGTCCTGCAACCTGCGGGCGATATCTTTATCCGCTTGATCAAGATGATCGTGATCCCGATCGTCATCTCCTCGCTGATCGTCGGCATTGCCGGTGTCGGCGACGCCAAGAAACTTGGCCGCATCGGTCTGAAGACCATCATCTACTTCGAAATCGTCACCACCATCGCCATCGTCGTCGGCCTGCTGCTGGCCAACCTGTTCCATCCGGGCGCGGGCATCGACATGAGCACCCTGGGTACCGTGGACATTTCCAAGTACCAGGCCACCGCCGCCGAAGTGCAGCATGAACACGCGTTCATCGAGACCATTCTCAACCTGATTCCGTCGAACATCTTCGCGGCCATGGCCCGTGGCGAGATGCTGCCGATCATTTTCTTCTCGGTGCTGTTCGGCCTGGGCCTGTCGAGCCTGCAGTCCGATCTGCGCGAGCCGCTGGTGAAGATGTTCCAGGGCGTCTCCGAGAGCATGTTCAAAGTCACCCACATGATCATGAACTACGCGCCGATTGGTGTGTTTGCCTTGATCTCGGTGACCGTCGCCAACTTCGGTTTCGCCTCCCTGCTGCCGTTGGCCAAGCTGGTGATCCTGGTCTACGTGGCCATCGCTTTCTTCGCCTTCGTGATCCTCGGCCTGATTGCCCGCCTGTTCGGCTTCTCGGTGCTCAAGCTGATGCGCATCTTCAAGGATGAGCTGGTGCTCGCCTACTCCACCGCCAGCTCGGAAACCGTGCTGCCGCGGGTGATCGAGAAGATGGAAGCCTACGGCGCGCCGAAAGCCATCTGCAGCTTCGTGGTGCCAACCGGCTACTCCTTCAACCTCGACGGTTCGACCCTGTACCAGTCCATCGCGGCGATCTTCATCGCCCAGCTGTACGGCATCGACCTGTCCATCAGCCAGCAACTGCTGCTGGTGCTGACCCTGATGGTCACCTCCAAAGGCATCGCCGGGGTTCCGGGCGTGTCCTTCGTGGTGCTGCTGGCGACCCTGGGCAGCGTGGGCATTCCGCTGGAAGGCCTGGCCTTCATCGCCGGTGTCGACCGGGTGATGGACATGGCGCGTACCGCACTGAACGTGATCGGCAACGCCCTGGCGGTACTGGTCATCGCGCGTTGGGAAGGCATGTACGACGACGCCAAGGGCCAGCGCTACTGGAACTCCCTGCCGCACTGGCGCAGCAAAGAGCCGCTGCCAGCCGGCGAAACCACCAAGGGCTAAGCGCCTGCTGCGTAGGAGCTGGCTTGCCAGCGAAGAGGCACCAAGCCCTGCACATGCCTGCCGCTCGCCTTCGCCGGCAAGCCGGCTCCTACAGATGACAGACCCCGGTTGATCCGGGGTTTGTCGTTTCTGCCCGCCCCGCTATCATTCGCCGCATCTTTCGAGGGGTATGACCGATGCTCAATGGCCTGTGGCTTGGCTTCTTTATCGTCGCGACCGTGTCCGCCCTGGCGCAGTGGCTGGTGGGCGGCAACGCCGGAATCTTCGCCGCCATGGTGGAAAGCATCTTCGCCATGGCCAAGCTGTCGGTCGAGGTGATGGTGCTGCTGTTCGGCACCCTGACCCTGTGGCTGGGCTTTCTGCGGATCGCCGAGAAGGCCGGCATCGTCGAATGGTTGGCCAAGGTCCTGGGCCCGCTGTTCAAGCGCCTGATGCCGGAAGTGCCGCCCGGTCACCCGGCCCTGGGCCTGATCACCCTGAATTTTGCCGCCAACGGCCTGGGCCTGGACAACGCCGCCACGCCGATCGGCCTCAAGGCCATGCGCGCCCTGCAGGAACTCAACCCCAGCGCCACCACCGCCAGCAATGCGCAGATCCTGTTCCTGGTGCTCAATGCCTCGTCCCTGACCCTGCTGCCGGTGACCATCTTCATGTACCGCGCCCAGCAAGGCGCGGCCGACCCGACCCTGGTGTTCCTGCCGATTCTGCTGGCCACCAGTGCCTCGACCCTGGTGGGCCTGCTGTCGGTGGCGGTGATGCAGCGCCTGCGCTTGTGGGACCCGGTGGTGCTGGCCTACCTGATCCCCGGGGCCCTGGCCCTGGGCGCCTTCATGGCCTTGCTGGCGACCCTGTCGGCCACGGCCCTGGCGTCGCTGTCGTCGATCCTCGGCAACCTCACGCTGTTTGGCCTGATCATGCTGTTTCTGGTGATCGGCGCGCTGCGCAAGGTCAAGGTCTACGAGGCCTTTGTCGAAGGTGCCAAGGAAGGCTTCGAGGTTGCCAAGAACCTCTTGCCGTACCTGGTGGCCATGCTTTGCGCCATCGGCGTGCTGCGCGCTTCCGGGGCGCTGGACTTCGGTCTTGACGGTATTCGCCACCTGGTGGCCTGGGCCGGTTGGGACACGCGCTTCGTCGACGCCCTGCCCACCGCCATGGTCAAGCCGTTCTCCGGCAGTGCGGCGCGAGCGATGCTGATCGAAACCATGAAGACCCAGGGCGTGGACAGCTTCCCGGCGCTGGTGGCGGCAACCATCCAGGGCAGCACCGAAACCACCTTCTATGTGCTGGCGGTGTATTTCGGCGCGGTGGGCATCCAGCGGGTGCGGCACGCCGTGGGCTGTGCCTTGCTGGCGGAGTTCGCCGGCGTGGTGGCGGCGATTGCGGTTTGCTACTGGTTCTTTGGCTGAGTTGACCGAGCCTTGGCCGGCAAGCCGGCTCCTACACCACCGGTAGGAGCCGGCTTGCCGGCGAATGGGCGCTCAATGCTTGAGCGCCCGATTGCCCTGCCCCACCGCCCAATCCACCACCTGCCGGGTCAGCGCATCGCTGGCCTGGCCAAATCCCGTCACCACCGCCGGCACCCCGGTGTCAGCCAGCGGCTGGCGCACTTCAAAGCGCCGACTGGCGAGGATTTTCTGGTCGTTGCCACGAATCAGCCGCGCATCCAGGCGGATCACCACCTGAGCGTTGTTGCCCTGGTATTCGGTCTGGAAGGCTTGCAGGTCGCCGCCCAGGGCCAGGTCGGTCTGCAGGTTGCTGTCGTCGGTGCTCAACAGCTGCACCCGGCCATCGCGCTGGAAACCATCCAGCAGGCGGTTGCGCAGCAGGATCGGCGCCGGGTCGCTCCAGCGCGAAGCCTTGTAGCTGCTGATCAGGTTGCCCTGGGGCAGCACCGCGATCCGCGCGCTGTTCAGCGCATCGCTGGCCTGGGGCTTGAGCAGCTGCAAGGACCACGGCAGGGCCTGGCTCGGGGCCGTGGCGCCAGCCTGGTTCACCGGCAGCCGATAGACGTCCAGTGGCTCGCCCTTGGGCAGGATCGAGCAGGCGCCGGTCATGGCCAGGGCGGCACTCAAGGCCAGGGGGGCAAACAGGCGACAGGCACGCTTCATGGCGTGAACTCCTTGTTTTTCTCGTTACCCAGCAGATAACCGCCGGGGTTGGCTTCCAGGCGGCGGGTGATGGCCCGCAGCGAGCTCAGGGTTTCGCGCAGTTCGCGCACCGCTGGCGCCAGGCCATTGAGGCCCTGCATGCCGTTGTTCAGCGAGTCCTGGTTGTCGCTCAGCAGCTTGTTCAGGGTGGCGCTGCTGTGCTCCAGGTTGCGCATGGCCTGTGCCGCGCTGCCGACCATCTGCTGCCCCTGGTCGCTGAGCAAACCGTTGGCGTTGCGCATCAGCGCGGTGGTCTGTTCCAGCATGGCGCTGGTCTGCTTGCTGATGGTGCCCAGTTGCTGCATCAGCTGGCGCAGGTCATCACGTTGCCCGGCGATGCTGGCCGAGGTTTTCTGCAGGTTGTCCAGGGTGTTGCTGACCCGTTCCACGTTGTCCGGGGAGAACATGCGGTTGGCGTTGTGCAGCAGCAGGTTGACCCCGGTCATCAGGTCGTTGCTGTTGTTCAGCAGGCGGGCGATGGGCGACGGCGAGGCGATGATGGTTGGCAGGTGGCCATCCTTGCCCTTGAGCGGCGGGCTTTGCGGTGTGCCGCCGCTGAGCTGGATGATCGAGGTGCCGGTGATGCCGGTCAGGGCCAGCTTGGCCTGGGTGTCTTCCTTGATCGGCGTTTCACTGCCCAGACGGATCTGCGCCAGCACCCGGCGCGGGTCCTTGGGATCCAGGCGCAGGTTGACCACGTCGCCGACCTTGATCCCGCTGTATTGCACGGCACTGCCCTTGGACAGGCCGCTGACCGCCTCGTTGAAGACGATCTGGTAGTCCTGGAAGGCGCTGTCGACGCTGGACTTGGCCAGCCACAGGCCGAACAACAAGGCGCCGGCCACCACGATCACGGTGAACAGGCCGATCAGTACATGATGGGCTCGGGTTTCCATGTCATCCCTCGTTGGTCTGTGTAGCGGCCTGATAGGCCGCGCGGCCGCGTGGGCCATGGAAGTACTGGTGAATCCATTCGTCCGGGGTGTCGGCGACCACATCGATGGCGTCCGCCACCAGCACCTTTTTCTGCGCCAGCACCGCCACCCGGTCGGTGATGGTGTAGAGGGTGTCCAGGTCGTGGGTGACCAGGAACACGCTCAGGCCCAGGGCATCGCGCAGGGTCAGGATCAACTGGTCGAAGGCGGCGGCGCCCACCGGGTCGAGGCCGGCGGTGGGTTCGTCGAGAAACAGGATGTCCGGGTCCAGGGCCAGGGCGCGGGCCAGGGCGGCACGCTTGATCATGCCGCCGGACAGCGAGGCCGGGTACTTGTCCGCCGCCGACAGCGGCAGTCCGGCCAGGGCCAGTTTCACCGCCGCCAGGTGTTCGGCGTCGGCGCGAGACAGCCCGGCATGCTCGATCAGTGGCAGGGCGACGTTCTCGGTCACCGTCAGCGAGGTGAACAGCGCGCCCTTCTGGAACAGCACGCCGAAGCGCCGCTCGATCAGCGAGCGCTGTTGTTCCGGCAGGCTCGGCAGGTCCTGGCCGAAGACCCGCACCGAGCCTTCGCTGGGCTGGCGCAGGCCGACGATGCTGCGCAGCAGCACCGACTTGCCGCTGCCGGAGCCGCCGACCACGCCGAGGATCTCGCCCTGGTACACGTCCAGGTCGAGGTTCTCGTGCACGCTCTGTTTGCCGAAGCGGTTGCACAGGCCGCGCACTTCGATCACCGCCTTGGCAGGCGCGCGTGGCGGGCGGCTCACCAGCCCATCTCCATGAAGAACAGCGCGGCCACGGCGTCGATGACGATCACCACGAAGATCGACTGCACCACGCTGGAGGTGGTGTGGGCGCCCACCGACTCGGCGCTGCCACTGACCTTGAAGCCTTCCAGGCAGCCGATGGCGG
>Ga0194135_10001282_pt1 | contig 14840 bp, 19 predicted proteins | sample LitLau_LLRF_2013_FD_134024 | JGI IMG/M metagenome (GOLD analysis project Ga0194135, IMG submission 134024) | Freshwater sediment microbial communities in response to fracking from North America - Little Laurel Run_MetaG_LLRF_2013 (version 2) | ecosystem: Environmental > Aquatic > Freshwater >...
ACACGTCAACTGAAACCGACTGACTCCCTCCCTCTCTCAGTTCTTCCCAAAGAGATTCCTTGGTTCTTCTACTTGGCGTTACATTTGATTTCCGAACGTACGCTCTTTTTTGATCTTTTGTCCTGTACCTCTTCGTCGTCGGTTTTAATTAAAATTATTTTCTTCCTCCAGTTCGTTTTAAATACCAATTAACTGAACTCTATTAAAGCCCCGTTCAGCTCTGCATTGTTTCGGGTGATCAGGGCTACTAGACGAATATTCACAAGGATGGACTTAAGCTTGGATGACATCATCACCCAAACCAAAGGGAGTCGCCGGGGCGGAGCTGGAGGTAACTGCTAACTTACTTTTACTTACTGTACTACATTTACAATCAATTCATGCAATTTTAATAGCTCATGCATAAAAACCGAGTTATGGATTATTATTATGATCTATCATCTTTAAGAGCTGGAGCTGGAACTATGTGATTCTCTGCTTTAGGCCGTGGAAGAGGACGCGGAGCTGGAGGAAGCAGGGGACGGGGCGGCTTTGGTGGAGGTGGGTACGGAGGTACCGCGAGAGCCGTTGGTGGTCGCGGAGGGAGGAGTTTCCCTCAACGGAATCTAAACGGGGTTTGGGCACATGACAAATTCATGGATATGAGTGGTGGAGGAGTCCCTCGCACTACTCGGAGTGGAGTGGCTGGAACTACTGCCAGAGGAGGCGGGACAAAACTGGTAATCGGGAATCTTCATTTTGCTGTTTCTGAGGCAGACTTAAGGGTATGTATACAATAATACAACTTCAACTTGTTTTTAAAACTGACCGATGGCTAATAGGGGTTTTTGACTAATTCGTAAATAATGCTTACGTTTCGTAGGAACTATTTGGTGAGTTTGGGCCCATCATGGATGCAACCATAAACTATGACATGTCTGGGCGCTCATTGGGGAAGGCCGACCTGACATTTCAAAGAAGAAGTTCTGCACAGGCTGCCATTGCAAAATATAGCGGAGTTCCTCTTGATGGTGAGACTTAAGTCTTTTCGTTTTTTAACGTTCGCGTTGAGGAAGTGAATGAAGGAATGGACATTTGTTTTTTTTACTACGACAATTTGCACTCAAGAGTTCTACCTCGTTTTGAACCCATGTTTGCGGCGTATAATTAATAATAATAATTAATGTTTGCAGAATCTTAATCTGTTCTCTCGCTCTGCTCTGTTCTAGGAAGGCCAATGGACATCCAATGGGCAACTGCTACGGGGCTGAGTGCTCCTCCTGCTCCACGCGTATTAGCCCGAGTATCAGGAGGTCGAGTTGGAGGTGGTGGTCGCGGTGGACTCAACAAGCCGGTCAGAGGAGCACGTGGCGGTGGTGGACGGGGACGAGGAGGTCGAACACAGACCAAGCCACCAACTGCTGAAGAACTTGACGCCGAGTTGGACGCCTACGTCTCCTCCAAGTAATTCTCAAACCCACCGCGAGCACCTGGCAGCGGTATTCTTTTCTCTGTAAATATTTTTTCCATTAGACTTAAATGGATCCTCTTGAGAAGTTTATTTAAAATCTATACATTACAATTTTCTAGCAAGTACATAACAAAAAATAAACTAATTCCTCGAATTTCCCATTCTCTGAAAGGTTTGTAAAATTCTAATGGGAATGACGCCTTGCGTTTCTTAGACTTCAAAACTAGTTTGATTTCCAATAGTGATGCTGATGTTATTTGTCGCTGGGATGTTTGTAACGTTCAATTTTTTTTAGATTTAAAGTTTCAGTAATAATTTTCAACGAACGGACGGACGTCTTTGGTAATAATAATTTTAAATTCAGTCACTAAATTCGGTTTTTGCTCGGGTGCGTACTGATGGCTGCTACGGCTGCTGGTGGTGGTGGTAGCCCACCTCGAGGTGGGAACGAGAATACGAACAACGGGAACTTGACCGGACTTAACGCTTTGGTTGAAAGTATTTCGGACATAAATCTGTCCCTTCTACAAGGCTCGAGCAAATTCTTGAGTGCCAAGAACTCTGTGGAACTTCACAGAGGGAAGCGTTTCTTTCCATACCGCTCCCTCCCTTCTGTCCTGCATCCATCTTCCTCGGAGGAAATGGAGGATGAGCCTGGCACAAGCGCAACGGAAGGAGAAGAAGAGCAAGAAGAAAATTCCAGTCCAGCAGCAGGTTCCATTGAGACTTCCAGAAACAGTTCCGGGCGAAACGTACGTTAATCGCTTGTATTCCAATATGCCATTCCCAGCGTACATGTTTAATACAATTCCATTTTAATTTTTATGTAAGGTGAATTGGTCGGATCTTCACGCTACTCCAGGACATGCGTTACTCACAAGTCAGGCTCACCGCGTGGAAAACAACGAATGGTCATCCGCAGGCGGCAGCGATTCTGAGGAACTGGATGAAAGAGATCCCATAATCCGTGCTGCTCTTCTACCCGCCAAGGTCACTGAGAGCCCAAGTCACACATCGCTTTACCTTCACAGCCCGGATGACTTGTCGGTCCTCCATGTTCGCTCTGGGAGTAACCATTACGTGTTTGGAGAACACGGCGCTGAGGCGAAAGCTGAAATGTGTGAGGACGCCCGCATCGACTTACACGTCCCCAACACGACCAATCAAAACTACTCCTATGGAAATGAGTGGAATGAAGGAAGCCAAGTTGACTACAGAGAGCGACGGAATCTCCTCCAACCACCCGAGACGGACGTGTATCCGACGTTTCCGATTCCAAAGGCCATCGGCGGTTCTCCCAGTCGGACTTCCCAGGAACACCTTTTCCAAACTCTAAACAACTCCCATGTCATCAACGAAGAGGATGGATTGGGCACTGGACTGGATAAACTTCACGAGACTCCAAGAAATGTTTTCTTCACTCCCACAATGGCTGACTCTGTAGCACCAGAGCTGTATGGGCTCTCAAAACGTTCCTACCTGGACATGCTCAACCCGTTGGCACAACTACCTTTTCCTGACCCCGTTATCAGCGTTTACTTCCAAGAGGAGGTCACCAACCCCATTCCTCCAACACTCACAGAACCAATCGGCGATCAGCTTGAAAACCAAGGAATGCCTCTCCTGCCGCTGCCGGCCGAAAACAAATCTTCTGCGATTTTTTACGATTGGGGTAAGTCTTTTGATAATTAGGTTTGACTTGATTCGAGAATTCCGAAAACAATGAGCCACGGGTCCATTTTCATTGTTAGAATTCCAAGTATAGCGGACTTCTCTGAGCGACCTCTAAAAGTACTCATTAAATTCTGGAGGACAAGTCACTGCACTGACATTTTTACGACGCAATGAGACCAACCATGACAACGCCCCCTGGTTCTGTTTACAATATCTTGTTGAACGTTCATTTGTCATTTTAGTGGAAATTCAGGAATCACGATGATAGGCGCTAAAACGTGTCTTGTAGTGAATTGACTTTTGACTTGTTTCCTTTCGTCGGGTGCTAATTTATTTCATTTCCACATTGTGCTCTTTCCGTTTTACTGGGAAAAAAATCTACTCGGGTCAGGAAAAGTAAAGTGCAAGTGCGCTGGATTGCAATGGATTTTGCTCAGAAATGGTCAAGCCTGAAGGAATTGCTGGGACTCCATTTGCCTTTTATGGGAAGAAGGGGCTCTGGGGACGCGAGTCCTAAAGCCAGAACCCAATGCTCTAAATCCTCTCCGAGTCAACCCCGTTACTGCAATTTCAAGAAACGTAAAGATAGAGATCCCGGTAAAAAAAAGCTTTGGGGAAAGTTTCACTCCGCAGCGACAGACCACAAACGCTTTCTTCCGAATTTTTTTTTAGTTCTAACCTGTTCTAACTAATTAAATTAAATTGATTAATTTTTTGGTTTCTATTGCAGACGATGATATTGAGTTGGATAAGAAGCCAGAGTTGAAAATGCCGAGTCCGGATGACATCCCTGTACCTGACCCCAGCTATGTCCGGGCCACAGTCCCCGAAAGGTATGCCTACCACCGCCATTTCCTTTGCCTGAATTGGACGATGGAGTTTATAGCAAAGGATTTTTTTTATCTTCAGCTTTCGTCCGTTGATTGCTCAAACCTATAAGAAGGACTGTCGGACATGGCTTTGGAAATCCAAGACGCAGCGAGAGGCGGTCCTGCGGCAACAGGCAGAGAATGGGATCAACGGGGCCACTAGTAGTGAGTCCAGCGGAAGTGATACGGACACAAGCGGTAGCCTCGAAGAGGAACTGACGACGCGACTCTCCAAACTGGATTTCAAAACAAATGCATAAAGAATCCGGCCAGCCATAATATTCCTAACCGCTACCTCAGCACCAAGAAGGGTCACCCAACCCCGTTTGTGAAGTATACCTAAATCTGGATTGTTCATGGTTAGATTAGAATTACTCATTTAAAGTTTGAACATTTTATTTATGGGGTAGAATTGGGTGAATAAATCAAATCAGCGTATCAAAATAGTTCAAGAACCTGGATAAACTGAAAGCTTGATATCACAGCGCCTGTGATTTTGTTTGACGGGCGTTAAATTTTTGAAGTGCCACAACGCAAAATAAAAGAAAAGAAAAACTGCGGATTTCAGTTTAATTTTGCATTTTTTTTGTAAGGGATGATTGATAATTGAAATGTTGACTCACAGTGTTACAGTTGGTCTAAAAAAAAATAGAAAATGGGACTTGCTGTCTGCCGTGGATTGTCATTTTGTATAATTAATAGCGTCTGTCTCTTTTGTTTGGGTTTAGACGGAGGTTTCATTCACTCCGATTCTCATTCACCGCGATCTCACAGTTCTCCGCTCCGCAGCATAATTTCGAATCTTCTAATCTGAGTTGGTAATCTCCTCCTCTCCAAGGCAAGGAAAGTGAGAGAAAGATGTTCCACTAATTAATTTAAGTTATACACGAATTTACGGTTACGAAGGGGTGAGCGTGGGTGGGGCCAAGAAGAGGCTCTGACTGGCGAGTTGCAAGAGAACTGCAGACTACTGCAGTGCAGTCTATTCTCTCCAAACAAGTCACGGTGAGGTTAAAGGTGAAAAATTTGAGTAAGGCGTATTTGGTGTTGTTGGTAACTTCATCTGCAAATCCTCTGCAGCTGGTCATTGGAAATTTGGACGGATTGGGATTAGGATTTGGGAGACGGGGTCTCCTTTTATCTTCACCTTTGACCTCCTTCCTTGAGTGAGCCGAAATTCATATATAATGTAAGCATATTTACATTCGGAAGGAATTCAATACTAGCTGATTAAGCTTCGTTTTGCTGATCCCTCAATTCGCTTCAATTCAATTTCAGCATCCGGCAGCGCAGCAGCTTCGGAGCTTCAGCAACCCTGACCTGCTGAAACTGACCTCATTGGGACTTGAAGTGCAATAAATGGTATCCTTCCTGACCGAATACTTTCATAGAGATGAGTTTCCTATTGTAAGCCTTTGCAGACCATATTCCACCAAATTAAAATTAAATTTCAATCAATTTCATGGAAGTTCTTTTCCATATACTTTTTCAGCGGAAATCGATCAGCGAAAACGTTTAAACCGAAAAAACATATCCCCGAAGGGACGCATCAGTATGACCTCATGAAACATGCGGCAGCTACACTAGGTTCTGGAAATTTAAGACTGGCCGTGCTCCTCCCTGACGGAGAAGACCCAAACGAATGGGTAGCTGTGAATAGTAAGTTTACAAATTCCACATCAAACCATTCACCTCCGCTCGGAGCCATTTAGAAAATTAAAGCTCTAATTTATTACTTTGGTTGAAGTAGTATTAAAGGTGATACTGCCATTGTGTTGTCATTTTCAGCCGTTGACTTCTTCAATCAAATCAATATGCTCTACGGGACAATTACTGAGTTCTGTACTGAGGAATCATGTTCGGTGATGGCGGCAGGACCCAAGTACGAGTACCACTGGGCGGATGGTTATGTTGTAAAAAAGCCCATTAAGTGCTCAGCACCCAAATACATTGACTACCTGATGACCTGGGTTCAAGATCAACTCGATGACGAGACACTCTTTCCGTCCAAAATCGGTGAACTGAATTGCCTAACTTTTCGTACCCAAACCCAGCTCACCCACCCACGCACCGTTGGATTAATTAAGTGAGAACGCTTTTTTTCTTAATTTGCAGGTGTACCTTTTCCTAAAAACTTCTCAAGCATTGCCAAAACAATTTTGAAGCGTCTCTTCCGGGTCTACGCCCACATATACCACCAGCACTTTGCCGAGGTTGTACAACTGGGAGAAGAGGCGCATCTCAATACTTCCTTCAAGCATTTCATCTTTTTCGTCCAGGAATTCAACCTAATCGAGCGAAAGGAATTAGCTCCGCTTCAGGACCTCATTGAAAAGCTGACGAATGGGAATACAAAGGAACCGTCGCTCCAACGCTAAACCCCCTCAATTACTACACAAATTTAGGTTAGTCCCTCGCTATCTCTGTAGCCAGAAAATTAGAAGCAGACGCTCTGGGCAAGTTTAGTTAGTTCCTCCTCTCCTCTCTCCGGTTTCCTATTGAATTCGAGACTTCAGGTGCCTTTTTACTGTATAACTTTTTTATTATAAATTCCCCATAAATGAATCGGTATGATAATGAAAATTTAAAAATTATTCCTCTTCAGAAAACTCAACCGAACGGCGTCAAAAAAAAGTATCTGAAGGGGTAACGGCATGTGTCTGTCTAATTTGTATCTAATTTATATACAGAATGATGGATATCAGAATAAATGAACGGAAAAGTAAACGAAATGATAGTAAGAATGGAACCCAATTGGAAAAACAACTTGAACAAAAGGGGGCCGTCATTCACGCTCCTTTGTTTTAGTCGGCTGGCTTCAGTTGAACTGAGCCCATGCGCGTCGGGTCTTGACTTGGATAATAAACTTGGCCTATTCCTGGAGCGGACGGCATGTCTGGTGTTGGAGGAGCCGATGAAGATGTAACCGTGGCGGACGGCTGAGTTTGGCTGGTGGATGGAAGCGGCGGGGGTGCCATGTAGAATGGGATCGGCGGTGGAAGTCCGCCAGTTGAAGGAAGATTGAAGTAATTCATTCCTCCGGAAGTTGGGGGGAGTGGTAACGGGCCCGGAAGTCCTGGAACACTTGCGAGACTCGCGCTTCCTTCCTAAATAAATCAAATCGTAAAAAATTAGTTCCGGAATTCTTATTCTTGGAAGTAATGAAATGCCGTTACAACAACTTACAGCAGCAGATGCTTGCTTTGCCTGAGACTTGCCCCAACGTACGGTCAGCCGACGTCCCAACAGGATCAACTTGTTAAAACTCTTCTCTGCAGCAACCTCGGCTGCTGATCGATTCGTAAATTGTACAAAAGCGCACTGTTGCTTCTGAACAACCGTGATGTTCCGAATCTCTCCAAACTGATAAAAGTAGTCCCGTAGATCCTTCTCTGTCATGAACTCTCCCAAATTCCCAACATAAAGGGTGGTGATGCTCCGATCCTCGGGTGAGGTGAGGGCGGGCATTGCGGTGGCACGACGGAGGAGCTTATCTGCCACAGGATCATTCGTTCCATAGTAACGATCCCGAATATTCTGATCGGAAAGTGGATCATCTGGATCTGTTGGTTTCTCATGTCGATACGGGCACTCCTCCCCGCGTTTACATTCACCCTTCACCCAGAATGAGCAGATGTGGGGACGATTTCGCTTGTAGTAAGGCTGAGTTCGAGCCAACTTCATCAGAACGTCCGAGGGGGCTTGAGCCTTTGCAACTTCGCCCAAGGCATCCGAAGCATCGGCACCAACAGCCTAAAAAGGAACCGTGCAAACTTTATTCAAAAATGCGGGGTAACAAATGGCCTTTACAAGGAGGCTTTCATCGTATTTCCTAACCTGCTTCTCAAGATTCTGGACATAGTACTCCTTATTCACTTCATTCCGTGGCAAGTTGTCCTTGATCTTCAATGCATTGTCTCTCACTTGAATCGGTAGCCCGTACTCCAAATCGAGTAGACAAGTCTGGCAAACATTCTTCAACTTGGCACACGTTTGACAAACTTCGGTTTTCTTGAAACGCATCCGTGCTCCAGGGCACCAACGAAAGACTGTAAACGGCCTGAAGCAAATCTTGCACTCACAGCCGTACTTGTCTTTGGTCTATGAATTAACCAAATGAAATACTTAAAAAGCTCTTCATTAATCTAATCTTCTTATTAACTTACCATTCTGACATACGGATTGTCACCCAAACAAGTCTCGCATAGGATTGGGAAATCCTACAAAAAATCAAGTCGAGTTTTCTAATTGGTTCGAGTACAATAATTTAAGCCACGCCACGCCAAGACCCACGGAGTACCGTTACGCACCTCCCACATCAGAACATTAGAAGACGTTATCCCAAATTACGTCAATTAACAATGAAAGTAAAAATGATGTAAATACCGAGTCTTCCCAGTTTTGACGGTTGTAGGTATTGGTGGTCTTTGACATAGCCATGACGAATTGATGATTAATTCGCCAAAAGTTTCTTCTTGGGCTTGGACTTTGATAGATGATAATCAACTTCAAAACTTAACAGGAACCACCGAAATCGAGTAAGAAATATGAATTGATTAATTCCTTCTCCTTGTCGAACTTTTATTTTAATTGCTATTGCAATATGCAATGCAAAATGCAATTGGAATCAATGGAATGAATTCCGCCACCACCGCCAGTATCCGTCTATCTGAAAATCAAGCCGCTTGGCGTCTCTGCTCTGCTACGAACCCACTCCCTCCACTACTCTGACATGACGGCTCCCGTATTTAACGCTTCGTAAAAGATAAAGATCGAACAATTTAAGATTGAGCGAGAATCCTTCCTTCCTTCTTTTGTAGAAGTTATGGTAATTTAATTAATTGAACGGCACTGATGAAGCAGACAATAATAATTGATATCAGACAAGGAAAAATATAAATAAAAGTTGTGTAAAGGAAACAGAAAGTCGAACAAAGAACAAACGTGAGGAGCTTATTTCGATAGGGTGCCAACTTGAGCACCAACCAAAACCAATTGACAATCCGCAATCATGAATTGTTTAACATAATAAATACGAAGGAATACCTTAACCAACTAAACTGTCACACTTGATTCGCTTTCTTATGAGGAATTAATCATCCAAACTTTCATCCTCCTCTGCTAAAAATAAGCAAGTGAACGTTTATGAATTTCTAAATTTAACTGATTTGATTTGATTTTGATGAGACTTGGGGATGTTAACGCTGCCATTGTTCAAGAATTTTCAAGAGAGATGATAAAGATTAATTTGGTAATTACATTACTTAAGATTTGGGGACTTGATTAGTATCGCGCAATCGTTTACTACAATTGTGACTGAGGCGATATACGCTCCTGTGGTGGCTTTCGTCTTAATCAACCCTTATTGCTATTTAGGAATCAAATTTTGAAAAGTAAACGGTGCTTAACGCAAGGGGAGATTAATACGGACGCTGCTGACTGGATTGAGGATTCCAAGCAGAATTGTCGAATCTGAATGGAAATGAATTTTAACAGAGTTCTCCAGCTGAGAGCGTTTTCTTGATGCGCAGGAGGAGTGTGGTGTACCAAGTTTCCAATCGGCTCACTGAATCATATTCTTGCACCGCTGCAGTAAATGCCTCCACGTCCTCATGCTCCACGTTCTCCGTCAAAGTCTGTCAGGGGAAGGATAGCTTAGGTTTAGGTCAAGTCACACTACTACCGAAATAACAGAGTTTCCTCAACTGTTACGTTACCTTGAGAAACTTGTGTTCTCTGGAATCCTGGAATGCAGGGTACATATCCGCGTAACGATCCAGTGCCTGTTGAGCATTAAGCACGTCAACGCACAAGTGACAGAGACCAGCTCGAAAGAAATACTCCTTGGCGCTGTACTTTAGGAGGTTACTCTCGAGTGATGTGGCGGCGACCTGTAAGATGGAAATGTCCCCAAAATTAGCCATAATCCTGCATACGTGAACTCGAGCAAACTTCGTGATTGATTCCGTCAAGTTAAACCCGCACCTCTTCATAAATTTTAATGGCCTTGACGTAGTCCTCTCTTTGTGCCGCATGTTGGGCCACTTTGAGCTGACACTTGTTCGCCGCGGCCTTGGACTCTTCCCCCTTGTAATAATCAGTAGCTTGTTCGTAATGATGGATAGCTTTATCGAGGTCCTCCCCACTAGCCTCATAAATTTCAGCTATTGTCTGCTCGTGCTTCGCAGCAAGGGCAAATCTACCCATTTCCTGTGAGAACATAGCAGTTGTCCACAAATCAACTCTCATTGGTTCACAGAGTTTATTCTAACAAAAATTAACTTTTACTTTAAGGTTTACTTGTTACTCACCAGGTACTGTTGTATAGCGCGCTCCATACATGCCACTGCCTCTGTGATAATATAACGACATGAACAACCTGCTCGAGTAAGATCTCAAAGGTTTGTTAGTAAAATTTTGATTTACCTTTGGTGTCCGTCTTCTTGTAACAATTCGCAGCTTCTATCATGTAGGTCGCAGTATCATGGCGACTTCCTGCTTTCTGATGAAGATCAGCTGCTTTGACAAATGCTTCACCAGCATTTCCCCATTTCTTGGCCATTTTGAACATATTGGCTGCATTGATGTACAGTCCAATGGCCTCGTCCGTCTTATTCCCACTTCCGCTGCATATATAAAAAGAAATAATGAAATAACAGATATTTGAATCCAAAACTCGGACTTTGTTCTTTGAATTATTAAAATTGATTTGAATCCTTTTTCATTACCCGAATAACCCGACCAGGATTCCTTTTGAGGCGTTGAGCTTCTTGTCCGCCTCTGCCATAAGTTCAATCCCTTTTTTCTCTGGGTCACTCATGTTAACTTTTTGTTTAGAATATCAATTGGCTGGTTAAACGTTTGGAACAACACGACGAAAATGAAAAATAACAAGAAATCAGCTGAAGAGTGATGAAAACAAGGAAGGGAAGGTGGTAGTTAATGGTTGGATGACTATGACGAAGATGAAAGTGGAGTGCAGTTGGCAGTGCAGTGGGTGGAAAGAAGAAGGAAGAGGCGAGGTCTGTCTACCCTTGCTTTCCCTAATAACTGCGATGTGTCGGATTCCCAGACGCCGCCGCCGTCGTACTGTCTTCCACTTTTATGTCCCAGTTCCGACCTGAACCATGACCTTGACTTCCCCAGAAATCGATAGACAAGAGGGGACGACAAATGAGCCATTCAACCTGCTGCACCTCAACTGATTTCCTAATAGACTTTGCGATTTCCTTGCTATTGTTCCAGTGGGCAATCTCAGTCCGAACCTTGACCTTGCATTTTTCAATCCGACCGTCTAATATTTTTTTTTCGTAAATAACTATGGGCATGAGAGCAAACGCCTTTGAATATGTAGAGGACCAATTTTATTATTTTGGGGGATTGAATTGGGATAAATAGAAAAGGAGCCTTTGGAACCGCGTCTAACAAGCAGTGATCTCATTAACCAATGAAATGCATGCGTTCAGGTGTTCAGTTGAGTTGAAAACACAACGCAGTTCCGAGAACTTTACAAAAATAATGGGCGTGGAATCAGTATTAAGTCTATTAATCTAAGGTGGTCTCATTTTGGAGGTATCTGTCTTCGTTTACCAACTACAAGAAAAACAAAGAAAAAAAACCTTAGAACTAAATTGATAGACCAAGGGGACAGAAATTAACACATTCGGAAACCCAATTCTCTCAGTTGTGTAAAAGGGTACGGGGACGGTCCCTAAAAGAAAAAAGTTGGCGTTACAACAACGACGGACGTTTAGTTTCGGGCGCTTCGGAAAAACAGTAAATTCTTAATGAACTGATGGGAATTAAGTTTCCAAAATGTACAGGCAGGGCGTGGTGGGAAATGACAGGAAAGGCAGTGAGAGTGAGATTGAATAAGTTAGTAAAATAGACCCCGCATTCTTCTTTGGGTAGCATGCTTCTCATGGAGCAGGTTGAAGCGAAGAATGTACTGATGAGCCTCTTCACATCCCTTTGTGATCATTCCGAGGTAAGTAATCAGGTTGACATCGTTGCATTGCTGCGTAAAATGAAATCAAATTCCAATTATTGCCCAGACGAAGGAATTCGAAGTCATTGTGGGAGGGAAGATTGGCTGCTCACCTCAAAGAATTCAGTTTGGAATCGCTCTGGCTTCATAACGGGAAGTCGGCGACAGAGAGAATACGCTAAACGAAGAGCATCGTGGCTAACTGGGGCCTCCCCCTTCTCGACGGCCTTTACGTAATCCAGGATGAGTTTCACACGGCTCTGGAGCATCTTTATTGCAGAGTGTTGAGATTGCAAGTGCTCGGCAACTGGAAATTAAAATGATTCGAATAACATTTTTTCATGGAAAACGGAGAAGAGGATTCTAAACAAACTTACCGAGGGAGGTTTCCAAGCTGTCATCTGCGGATTGGACCCGAGCAACATGATCGACTCCAATTCGCTCCGCCTCTTCAGTAGCTAAAGTATAGGGCAGTTGGACGAAGAGCATTGTCGTCACTCCATAGAGCAAATCAATCACAGACTCAAAAATAGTCACTGGGAGCTGAAAGTCAGAAATTGGGACATTGGAAAATTCTGTTTTAACTTGTACACACGTCAACTTCCAAAAAGAAAACTCACTTCGGCATTTCGAACCAGTGGATTTAATTTGAGCAAAACAGGGCTTTCATTGATTTCGCAAATTTGACGCTGGATATGAATGTCCATTGGAGTCGGCATGTCCCCCGTGGTGTACCAACCCAAGAAATCCATGTCTTGAAAAACTTGCTTGACTAATCAATCCAATAAAACATTAAGGTAACATTTAAAGTACACTCTTACTCAACTCACTGGAAAACCATACAAGACTACTGGGAAGAAAAAGAGACCGAGAAACTCACATTGTTCCTCTTTTGTTTTATAGTAGTCTTTATCAATGACCGTCAGTCCTTCTATTTGTGAAAAAACGAGTTCAAAGGAATTCATGATTTCCAAATGTCTTCCTTTATGTTGTCCAATGAGGGCACCAATAACTAAAAGGGAAACAAATGGATGAAAACTATTATACATAGTAATGAAGTAAATGTAGAAAGAGGAAAGAACAAACTTATGAAGAATGACATTGATGAGTCAATTTCTCAATTTGTGTAGTGTAGTGTCGTTTATAAAATCGATAAATACTCACCTTGTTGTATTTTTCCTTCTTGGGCACGAACTCTGGTCCAGTGCTCGGAAATGTTGAGAATAACCAGTGGATGTAAGGATACTGCAACGCTCCCAACGGTTCCGGTGGAAGCCATGACACTCGCCGTAGCGACACTATTGTAGTCAGCTGATTCAACCTCCATCACAGTTGCCGAGGGATAAGGATTGGATTGATAATGGATTTTCTACAAGTGTGTGAAAATCCTTTGGTGGACTTCAGTGAAGTCGTTAATCGTAAAACTTATTAGAAGTTAGTTTGGAAATCGTTAAAGAACATGGAAATGGAAGCGGTAAGACTGTAAGACAGATAACCGTAAGAAAATGAACTTTTAGCTTTTCATTTACGAATTCGGAAGATTCCCACGCTTTTCTCGACAGTTTCAACACGCCCGGTTTTTTCGTACAACGTCCATTTATTCTTGAAAACCCAGAAATCCATGACATGATTAATAATTGACCCCAAAGTTTCGCCCCAAAGTAACCCATTAAAATTTCACTCACTCTACTACTCTAAATTACACCCATTCATCAAATAAAGTAACTAACCAACTATAAAGGACAAAGAAATAAAGTAAAAAAAAAAGTCCAAAAGGGTGTGTGTTGTTACGAATACGATCTCGTAGTCAATAATATCAAATACTGCCGTTCGGGGAGCGTTTGAGCCATAGAAATACTGTATTTCTATGGTTTCAGCCGATGTCAATGACCTCCCCGTGCCGTGGATCCCGGAACCATTACTTCAGAGTGGGTCCTGGTTCTTTTTCAAGAACGCTTGAACGGTCTCATAAAACTTTTGCAGAGCATTGAAACACTCCTCTGGAAATCCCTTTCCCTCCATAATTGCGTTTATCTTCTTCATAAAGTTGATGGTCGACACTTGGTAGTCTCCCAGACAAGCACCCTCATTATTAGCTCCAGTTTCCAAGTGGGTGACTTGTGCTAATGCAGTCGAAATATTCGGTGGAAAGTTCCCATCACTGCTTGGTGCGGAAGAGAGGATACTGACTACTGGAAGATCGAGGCAAATCTCTTCCTCAGTGGGAGATGTCGCCAACGCTGCTTGATGCTTGGTGCTTGATAGGGTATTAGTAGAGTAAGATACAATACTAACTTCGGGAAGATCCAGGCAAATCTCTTCTGTTGTCCTCAACGTTTTTGTGAAATGGTTTCGAGTAGGAAAAGAATCTTTTGGTGGATAGATGCCCAGCAGAATGCATTCATCGTCATCCTCGTTACTTCCGCGTGATAGTTGCTTCCGCTTGATAGTACCTCGGTTACCGGTACAGTTGCTTGGTTTGCGGATCCTGGCGCTTGTATCCGAATTAACATCCAGGCTTGTATACAGTGCAACTGGGTCCAAGGCTGAGAAAGTTACTGACCAGGAACACGGAGAGTTCGGTGGGGCTCGTGGTGGTGACCGCGAAGATCGCAAAGCTCGCATTTCGGCTTTTGAGGGCTTGCATGGAGCAGCAGGGATCGAATGACCGCTTGGGGGATGATAGAGTTCCTCCATCTCCAAACTTTGGTTAAAGTAAACAGTAATAAACATGTCATAATAATGACTTAAAAGTTTGGAATTAGTTTGACAAAAAAAAGAAAAGTGATAAATACCAACCTGCGGATTTGAACGGTGCTAGTCTTTTTCGACGGTCGTTTCCTTCCCCGCTTATTACACC
>Ga0194135_10001283_pt1 | contig 14838 bp, 15 predicted proteins | sample LitLau_LLRF_2013_FD_134024 | JGI IMG/M metagenome (GOLD analysis project Ga0194135, IMG submission 134024) | Freshwater sediment microbial communities in response to fracking from North America - Little Laurel Run_MetaG_LLRF_2013 (version 2) | ecosystem: Environmental > Aquatic > Freshwater >...
CCCACATAAAGAACAAGAAGAACAAAAAAAAAAAAAAAGAAATAAAAGGAGAATAAATAATATATGAACTTAATAAACGAATATCTTGATTATCTTGAGAAGAATGAATATAGTAACCAGAGCACAAAAAAAGAAGAGACTTAAAAAGAGCATGTCTTAACAAATGAAAAAAAGCAAGCTCATAAAAACCAAGAGATAAAATCATTATTATTACACCTAATTGTCTTAAAGTAGATAGAGCAATAATCTTCTTTAGGTCATTCTCAAAGTTAGCCCCTAAACCAGACATAAATATTGTAAAAATGGAAATAAAAAATAAAAAATAATTTATTTCAAAAATATTATGAAATCGAATTAAAAGATAGACACCAGCAGTTACTAAAGTTGATGAATGAACTAAAGAAGACACTGGAGTAGGGGCTGCTATAGCAGCAGGAAGTCAAGCAGAAAAAGGAATTTGAGCACTTTTTGTTATTGAAGCAAATATTACTATTAAAAAAATGATTGAAAGATAATAATCAAAATAAATATACTGTAAATAATAAAATCTACATCTTCCATAGTTCAATATTCAAGAAATTGAAAGAAGAATTGCTACATCTCCAATGCGGTTAGATAAAACGGTAAGTATTCCAGCATTTGCAGATTTTACATTCTGATAATAAATAACTAAACAATAAGAAACCAGTCCGAGACCATCTCAGCCTAAAAGAATTCTAATTAAATTAGGGCTTAAAATCAAGAAAGCCATAGATAGAACAAAAAAAAATACTAACAAAATAAACTTATAAATATTAAAATCAGAAGATATATAAGAATATCTATAAATAATGACAACAGAAGAAATAAGAAAGACCACAGAGATGAAAGAAAGGCTTATTCAATCTAAAAAAATTAATATAATAAATGAAAAAGATCTAAAATCAAAAAAAGAATACTCAATAAAAACTGATAAAGAATTTATAAACATATAAAACCCATAATATATAATAACTAAACTAGAAAAGAGAAGTATAAAACCCAAGTAAAAACAAACTGATAAAAATATTATTTAAGGGAAAACCCATCTTAGAAACCACAAATCTAAATTTTTATAAACTACTTAAATAAAGTAAAAAGAAGAAAGAGGAAAAAATAAATATAATATTAAGAGGAACGACATGTAGTATAAGAACGTGAAATTCACGAAAGTTAAAAGAACTTAACCCAAAAATTAAATTAAAATTTATTCCATGTTGACTATAAGAAAAAAGAAAAAAGGTAAAAACAGCACATAAAAAAGAGCCCAAAGGAAAAAAGATTATCATATAATATCTATAAGATATAATTCTATATATTAAAAAAATTTCAGAAAGTAAATTAATAGTAGGAGGAGAAGAGATATTAGAACAACATAATAAAAACATCAAAAGACAAGCAGAAGGAAAATACATTAAAAGACCCCTATTAAGAAAAATTCTACGACTACCTGTTCGTTCATAATATATATTAACAATACAAAAAAGACCTGAAGAAGAAAGACCATGACTAATTATTATAAGAAGACTACCGACATAACCAAATAAATAATAACAAAGAAGCCCAGATAAAACCAAAGCTATATGAGAAACGGAAGAATAAGCAATAAGAGCCTTTAGATCATTTAATCGACAACAAACTAGACCAATGAATAACATTCCAACAAGACTTAAACCGATGAAAAAAGGAGAAACTATAACGGCAGACATCTGAGAAAATCTAATAAAACGAAATAAGCCGTAACCCCCAAGCTTAAGCAAAACACCAGCCAAAATTATAGAACCACAAACAGGAGCTTCAACATGGGCTTTGGGCAACCACATATGAAAAAAAAATATAGGAAGCTTAATAAAAAAAGCTAAAAATAAAAATAAAGAAAAAATAAAAAAAAAAAGATTCTTCTCAACTAGAGAGAAAAAAGTTGAGAAGAATCTTAAGGAGCCACTTTTAAAAAAAATATTAATAATTAACAACAAAAGTGGTAAAGAAGCAAAAAGGGTATAAAATATAAAGTACAGAGAAGCTTGAAGCCGCTCGGGTTGATTACCCCATCCTATAATTAACAGAAAAGTAGGAATTAAAGAACATTCAAAAAAAAAATAAAAAGAAATAGAGTTTGAAGAAAAAAATCTTAAAACTAAAAATAATAACAAACTAAAAATTAAAGAAATTAAAATATAATAGTTATTTTTGTAATAAGGAAAGCTAGCAAAGTATATTAAAATTGTAATAAAACAAGATAAAAAAAATAAAGAATAAGAACAAACATCAATTAAAAAAGAGCCGTAATAAAAGTCATAAAACAATGGAAAAAATGTTATTGATAAAACTATTGAAAGACATAGGAACACAGTAAAAATCACTCAGTCCCTTAAAAAAATTAATATAGAAAAAAGAAAATAAAAAACTATTACTATCATTAATAAAAATTAAAAACTCTAAAGTAATCAGAACCATAAGAACGTCTCATTCTAACAATAATTGCTAGCCCAAGCGCTCCTTCACAAGCAGCAAAAGTTAAATAAATTAATGAGAAAAAAAAAATTAAGGAAACTTAAATTTAAAAAAATAAATAATAAAATGCCCAACACTATATACTCAATTCTAAGTAAGGCTAAAAGAAGATGTTTACGCTTAGAGCTAAAAACAAAAAGACCAGAGAAAAAAATAGAAGTCATCAAAATAAAAATGGTCTTTCTAATTTAAATAAAATATTGGTCTTGTAAACCAAAAATCAAGAAATTGGTAAGACTCAAGAAAAAGTTAACACTTAACTTAAACTCCCAAAGTTTATATTATTATTTAAATATATCTTGAATAAAAACTATTATATTTTTATCATTATTTAATAGAGCAACTTTTATAAATATTATAAATCCAATGATTATAGTAATTTTAATTTTATTACAAACACTAATAATTTGTTTGATTATATGGGTGTCCATACAATCTTCATGATTCTCTTATATTCTGTTTCTAGTGTTTATAGGAGGATTAATAGTTTTATTTATCTATATATGCAGCATAGCGCCAAATGAAAAAATTAAGACATTTCTAAGAATGAAAAAAATCTTTTTTACACTAGTAGTAACTACACTTTTTATACTATTTATTTACAAAAACAATGCAATAATTAATTCAGAAACAACAACACTTATTAAAAAAATAATATTTTTAAATTCAGTAACGCCAGTAGTGTCTTCGATACTTTATCTATTATTCACTTTAATTGTAGTTGTTAAAATTTCTAATAAAAAAATAGGACCACTTCGATCTTACAAACATTAATGACAATACTACGAAAAAAACATCCGCTAATTAAAATTATAAACAACTCAATTATTGAACTACCAACACCTATTAATATTTCAACTTTATGAAATTTTGGTTCACTACTTGGGCTTTGCCTAATTATTCAAATCCTATCAGGATTATTTTTAGCAATACACTATGCAGGAGATGTTAGAATTGCTTTTCAAAGAGTAGTTTACATTATACGAGATGTTAATTATGGATGATTAATTCGAGTACTTCACGCTAATGGTGCTTCTTTTTTCTTCATTTGTCTATATATGCACGCAGGACGAGGAATATATTACTCCTCTTTTTTTTATTTAGAGACATGAATAGTAGGAGTATTAATTATATTTTTAGTAATAGGAACCGCATTTGTAGGATATGTTTTACCATGAGGACAAATATCTTTTTGGGGTGCAACAGTAATTACTAATTTACTATCAGCAATTCCTTACTTAGGAACATACTTAGTTCAATGAGTGTGAGGGGGGTTTGCAGTAGACAATGCAACTCTAACGCGATTCTTTTCTCTACATTTTATTCTTCCTTTTATTATTGCTGCAATAACAATAATTCATCTACTTTTTTTACACCAAACTGGATCAAATAACCCAATCGGAATTAATTCAAATCCTGATAAAATCTCATTCCATCCATTCTTTTCATTTAAAGATATTTTAGGATTCATTATTATAGTATGAATACTTATTTGATTAAGAATAACTGACCCCTATCTATTAGGAGACTGTGAAAACTTTATCCCAGCAAACCCTCTTGTAACTCCAGTCCATATTCAACCAGAATGATACTTCTTATTTGCATATGCTATTCTTCGATCTATTCCTAACAAACTTGGGGGAGTTATTGCTTTAGTATTATCTATTGCAATTCTATTTATTCTTCCATTTTCACAACAAAGAAACTGCCGAGGATATCAATTTTACCCAATTAATCAAATAATATTTTGAATATTCGTTAACACAGCTATTTTATTAACCTGAATTGGAGCACGACCAGTTGAAGAGCCTTACATTATCACAGGACAGATTTTAACAATTATTTACTTTTTATATTTTTTTATATCACCCCTATCAATTAAAATCTGAGAAAAAGTGTTAAACAAATAATAATAGATAATTGGCTGAAAGGTTAAGCATATGTCTTGAAAACATATTAAAAAGGTTCAATTCCTTTATTTTCTTAAAAAAAAAAAAATTAAAAAGAAAATAAAAAATTAACATTTTTAAAAACACATAAAAAAAAATAAAGAAAAGTGAACAAGGTAAATAAATTTTTCAAGCTAAATACATAAATTTATCATAACGATAACGAGGAAGACAACCTCGTACTCAAATAAAAAAAAAACAGAAAAAACAACCAAAAACATTAAACAAAATTATTCTAGAGTTATTAGAACCAAAAAATAAACAAGTAATTAAATAACTTATAAAAATGATTCTAGCATACTCAGCCAAGAATAAAAGAGCGAATCCTCCACTACCATACTCAATATTGAAACCGGAAACAAGCTCAGACTCTCCTTCAGCAAAATCAAATGGGGTGCGATTGGTTTCGGCAAGCATTCTTACACATCAACAAAATCTAATAGGAAGAAAAAAATAAAAAAATCAAATAATTTTCTGGTTAACAAAAAAACTCATAAAATCATAAGAACCAATTAAAAAAATTAATCTTAAGAATAAAAGAGCTATACTTACTTCGTAAGAAATAGTTTGGGCAACCCCTCGAATTGAACCAATTAAAGCATAATTAGAATTTGAAGATCAACCACTGCCGATTAAACAATAAACACCAAATCTAGTACAAAAAAAAAAAAAAATTCCAGAGTAAATAAAATTAATTGTATTATAGTTATTAGGGATTACTATTCATAAAAAAATAATAATAAAAAGAGAAAACACAGGTGAAAAGTAAAAAATAAAATAATTTACTTTTATAGGAAACAATTGTTCCTTAATAAAAAGTTTAATAGCATCACTAAAAGACTGAAGAATACCATTAAAGCCAACCTTATTAGGACCCTTACGGATCTGAATATAACCTAAAACCTTTCGTTCAAACAAAATTATAAAAGCAACTCTAATTAAAACCCCTAAAAGAATAAAAAGATAAGATAAAAAAATTAGTAAGTAAGAAGTTATTGCTAAATAAAAGTAATAACTCCTATAAAAAGATTCTAAATCAAATACAATTTCTGCCAAATTAGCAAGTATTAATTAAAATTGATCCTTGCGTACTAAAAACTATATTAAAATTTGAAGATAGAAACCAACCTGGCTTACGCCGGTTTGAACTCAAATCATGTAAAAATTTAATGGTCGAACAGACCAACTAAAAAAGGTACTGCCCCAGAAAGTTATTTTAATTCAACATCGAGGTCGCAAGATAATCTATCGATAAGAACTCTCCAGATATATAACGCTGTTATCCCTAAGGTAACTTTTTAAATTCAAGAATATGGATTATTTTTTCTGTTTTAAGATGAAATTTAAGAATTTTTTTTTATTCAACTGTTACCCCAACAAAATTTTTACTACTTAATATAAATACCCCCATATTTATATTAGATAGTAAAAATAAAGCTCTATAGGGTCTTATCGTCTTTCAAAAAAAATTAAGCATTTTAACTTAAAATTAAATTTCTATACATTATTTTAATAAAGATAAGAACTGTTAAGCCATTCATACAATCCTTCAATTAAAAGGCTAATGATTATGCTACCTTTGCACGGTCAGAATACCGCGGCCCTTTAATTAATCAGTGGGCAGACTTTACTTTTTAAATAAAAAAAAAGAAATGTTTTTGTTAAACATTCAGAACTTAAATGCCGAGTTAATAAAAATAATTTTTAGTTAAATAAATGTTATATAAAAATATAGTAATAGAATGATTATTAATTTATTTTTAAGACTTAAATAAAAACTCTAATTAAAAATAAAATAAAAAATTAATAAAATAAATTTTCAATAAATTTTAACAAAATTAAAGGATGGATATTTCTAAACCTACTAAATGAAAAAAATTAATTAAAATTTTTAAAGAATATTTAAGAGATTATCCCCTTAAATATTTTAACCACAGAAGAATAAAAAATAAAGTTTTTAAAAATTTGTGTTAATAAACTTTGTTTAAATAATAGAGAACTAGATAAGTAAAAATCGAATAAATTTTCTTTTCCAAAACAAATTTATTATTAAAAATAAAACTTTAAATAATAATTGAATTAAATCTTTTTAATTCGAGAGCAAATTATATAAAAAATATACAACCTCACTTATACAAAAGGTACAAAATTTATTATTAGATTATAAATTTTTAATATTTTAAAAACCAATTTTTTAAACAATAAGATAAAAATTTCTAAGTTATACTTATAAAAAAAGAACATTATATGAATTAATAAATAAAATTAAAATACATTAGAAATGATCATTTTAGTGTAAATAAAACACTTTGAGTTAAGCTATATTTTAAAACAAGACATCCTTTCCAGCAAATCTACTTTGTTACGACTTGTCTCATTTTAAAAAAGAGAATGACGGGCGATGTGTACATAAAATAGAGCTATTTCAAAATAAATTAATTGTAAGAAGTTACTTTTAAATCCAACTTAAAAATTCTTTAATAAAAAATCAACGTAATTATTAATTAATGTAACCCATAACTACTTATTCAAAGCTGAACCTTGATTTGATTTATTATGATAAAAATAATGAGAAATTAATTAATATTAATTTCAAAAACAACGGTATACAAGCAATAATAAAGTAAATTAATCGTGGATTATCGATTATGTTACAGGTTCCTCTAATAAGTTATTTTACCGCCAAATTCTTTAAGTTTCAACAAATAGTACCTAGGTTTTCTGTTAATAAATAACTGGGTATCTAATCCAGGTAATTAATATTTTATAACCAAATAATTTTAAATATTAAATATAGAACTAAAGATTTTACCCCCATAAAATCTATTAATTTTATATTATATAAAAAAAATTAATTTAACCAAAAAAAAATTAATTATAAATTAATGTCTAACCGCGAATGCTGGCACATGTTTTATCAATTATTATTGAATAACTATACCTAAAATTAGTTGTATAATGTTAATTACTGAGAATAGACGATTTTATTTAATATAAAATAAGTTTTTGTAAAAAATTACATGTAATTTTTTACAAATAATTAATTAATAAGCAAGAATCAAACTTTTCTATTTTTTGTAAAAAATTACATTATTAAAATATACCCCAAACACTTTTTTTTTAATTCTCAAAGTGTTTGGGGTATATTTTAATAATATCTTCTAAAATATTATATATATATATAAATAATTTATATTAAATAAATTAATATATTTAATATTAATTAAATTAATAATATAATTAAATTAATTATATTTAATTAAATTAATATATTTTATTATTTTATTCTTTAAATAATTATATTATTTATTTAAATGATATTATAAATAAATTATATATATATATTGCACTTTTTTTGTTATCTTATAATTTGACAATAAAAATAAGAAAAGTGCCTGAGAAAAGGGTTATTTTGATAGAATAAATTATACAACTATTGTCTTTTCTAACAGAATTTAACTTAATAGAATTTCACTAATTCCTAAAAATTCAAATTTTTTTGTTCATATAAACTAAAGTTAAAAAGATAAGCTAATAAAAGCTTTTGGGCTCATACCTCAAATATGAACATAGGTTCTCTTTTTAATGTTTTTAAAGCAAAGAAACTCTTTATTTATCTTTTTAATTATAATTAGAGCTATGTTAGTAATTTCTAGAAGAAGATGGATAATAGCCTGAATGGGCCTGGAGATCAATCTTATATCAATTATTCCAATTTTAATTAAAAATGGTAGATTTAATTCAAATTCAACAGCAATTAAGTATTTTTTAACTCAAGTCATAGCTTCAATAATCTTAATTTTTACTTTCATAATATTTTACATACTAAACTTTATGAATATAATAAACATGTTTAATGAAATAGTAATAATGTCGATAGCTATAAAAGCTGGAATTCCCCCGTTCCACTTTTGACTCCCCCAAGTCCTAGAGACCAGAAGAATTGCAGAAATGTTTATTATTTTATCTTGACAGAAGATTGCCCCATTTGTCTTATTTAGATACGTTATTAGAAAAATAATGGTTTTTATAATTATACTAAGAGCCATAGTTGGAGCAGCCGGAGGATTTAATCAAAATTCACTAAAAAAAATTCTTGCGTTTTCTTCAATAGTCCATGCAAGATGAATAATTAGAAGAATAACTATCAATCAAGAAACATGAATATTATACTTTATAATGTATACAACTATACTAATAACTTTTTGCTTCATAATAGATAAAACCGCAGTAGAAAATGTTTCAGACATTTCTTCAATAAATTACTCGACAAAAAATAAAATTTTATTTATAACAAACCTTTTATCGATAGGAGGATTACCCCCATTCTCAGGATTCTTTGCAAAAGTTATTGTTTTAATCCTACTAATTAAAAATTCAACAATGTATTTTATAATAGTAGTAATAATTTTATCATCAATAACATCACTATATTATTACTTGAAGGTAGCTTATAGATCATTTTTAATTTCTTCTAAAAAAATAATTAGAACAAAAAAAGGAACAAACCTTCCATTAATAGTTCTTGTAGTGATAGTATTAAACATCATCTTACCCCTATTATTCTATTTGTCGTAAAACTTTAGGTTAAATAAACCTTGAACCTTCAAAGTTTGCAACAAAAGAGAAACTTTTAAGTTTTAGGGTTTAAGGTTTAATATGATATTCATAAACTTAAAGACTTGCAATCTTTGGTTTTAAACCTAGTAAAGGAATTTAAAATTCATAATTAAATTTACAGTTTAATACCTAAGTCAGACACTTTACTTATTCGATGAATTTACTCTACTAATCACAAAGACATTGGAACGATATATTTAATTTTTGGGTTTTGATCAGCCATAGTAGGAACAGCATTTAGAGTTCTAATTCGCCTAGAATTAGGACAACCAGGAAGATTTATTGGTGACGACCAAATTTATAATGTTTTAGTTACAGCACATGCCTTTGTAATAATTTTTTTTATAGTTATACCTATCATAATTGGTGGGTTTGGAAATTGACTAGTCCCACTAATAATTGGTGCCCCCGACATAGCATTTCCACGAATAAATAACATAAGATTTTGACTTTTACCCCCATCACTAACACTTTTACTAATAGGAGGAATAGTTGAAAGAGGGGCAGGAACCGGCTGAACAGTTTACCCACCCCTGTCAACAAACATTTCACATAGAGGGGGGTCAGTTGATCTGTCTATCTTTAGACTTCATTTAGCTGGTGTTTCATCAATCTTAGGAGCTATTAACTTCATTACAACAATTATTAATATACGATCACCAGGAATAACATGAGATCAAACACCCCTATTTGTATGATCTGTATTCCTCACAGCAATCCTATTACTTCTTTCACTACCTGTATTGGCAGGAGCTATTACTATACTTTTAACAGATCGAAATTTAAATACTACATTTTTTGATCCTGCAGGGGGGGGAGATCCTATTTTATATCAACACTTATTTTGATTTTTTGGACACCCTGAAGTTTATATTTTAATTTTACCAGGATTTGGTATTATCTCCCACATTATTACCTACGAAAGAGGTAAAAAACAAACCTTTGGACAACTAGGTATAATTTATGCTATGGTTGCTATTGGATTATTAGGGTTCATTGTATGAGCACATCATATGTTCACTGTTGGGATGGATGTAGATACCCGAGCTTATTTTACCGCGGCAACAATAATTATTGCAGTACCAACAGGAGTAAAGATCTTTAGCTGAATTGCAACATTACAAGGTGCTAGACTAAGAATTACCCCATCTTTAATTTGAGCCCTAGGATTTGTATTCTTATTCACAGCTGGAGGACTAACAGGGATTGTTCTAGCAAATTCATCAATTGATATTATTCTTCATGACACCTACTATGTAGTAGCTCATTTTCACTATGTTTTATCCATGGGAGCTGTATTTGCAATTATGGGAGGACTGATTCATTGAATTCCCTTAATTACAGGGGTTACTATAAACAATTCATGACTAAAAATTCAATTCTTAGTAATATTCATTGGAGTAAATTTAACATTTTTTCCGCAACATTTTTTAGGGTTAAACGGTATACCCCGACGATACTCAGACTACCCAGACGCGTATACTATGTGAAATGTAGTTTCATCAATAGGAAGATACACATCAGTTATTGCAGTAATTATGTTTAGAGTGATTCTATGAGAAGCTATTGCTTCTGAACGAACTGTTGAAACAGTATTAATTAATTCCCCTTCAATTGAGTGACTTCAAAATACTCCTCCGTCAGACCATTCATATACTGAGTTAACCCTATTAATTGAATTCTAATATGACAGATAAATGTGCTGAGCTTAAAATTCATTTATAGGTAATAATCCTTTTTAGAAATTGCAACTTGATCTGCCTTAATGCTACAAAATGCGGCATCGCCCCTTATAGAACAACTAATTTTTTTTCATAACCATGCAATAACAATTTTAATCTTAATTATTTCAATTGTTGGGTTTAATTTATTTAAAACAACAACAAATAAGAACATTAATGTTCTAATATTAGAGTCACAATCACTAGAACTGTTCTGGACTATTGTACCTGCAGTAATTTTATTATTTATTGGGTTCCCATCAATTCGACTACTTTATCTACTTGATGAAATTTACAACCCTCTTATTACCATCAAAACAATTGGACATCAATGATACTGATCATATGAATACTCAGACTTTTTAAATGTAGAGTTTGATGCGTACATAACTCCAAACAATGAAATAACTGAAAGATCATTCCGACTAATTGATGTTGATAATCGAACAGTTGTACCAATAAACACACAAATTCGTAATCTAATTACTGCTGCAGATGTACTACATTCATGAACTGTACCAAGACTAGGGGTAAAAGCAGACGCAGTACCTGGTCGACTGAACCAGATTAGATTTTATGTAAACCAAGTGGGTGTATTTTTTGGACAGTGTTCAGAAATTTGTGGTGCAAATCACAGATTTATACCTATTTCTATTGAATCAACAATACCAAAGCAATTCATTTCTTGAATTAAAAGACTATAACATTAAGTGGCTGAAATATAAGCATTGATCTCTTAAATCAAAATATAACATTTAATGTTCTTAATGGAAGATTTAATTAAATAATAATATAGGAATGTCAAACCTAACTTACCTTAAGGTGTTCTTCTATTCCACAAATAGCACCTATAATATGACAAATAATTTATTTAAGAACTATAGTATTTTTAATTATTACAGTTTGTAAAAATTTTTTTATAGAAATAAACTATTTAATCAAAACAGATAAAAAAAGAAGAAAAATAAGAAAAACAAATATATGAAAATGATAACAAATCTTTTCTCAATTTTTGATCCTTCAACATCAACAAATACCTCATTTAATTGAATATCAATAGTATTGTTTATATTAATTATAACTCCGTCTATTTGAACAATTAAGCCAAAAAATATTATTTTACTTAACTCAGTAAAAAAAAAATTATTTCTAGAATTTAAAATAATTTTGGGAGAAAGTACCCCCAGGGGAACATTAATTATTTTAATTTCATTATTTACGTTTATTTTAATTAATAATTTTTTAGGATTATATCCATACATTTTTACATCAACTAGACACATAAGAATCACCCTGTCAATAGCCCTTCCACTATGACTAGGTTTAATATTTTTTGGGTGAATTAAGCAAACAATATATATATTTGCCCATTTAGTTCCACAAAGAACACCAGGAGTACTAATGCCTTTCATGGTTATAATTGAAAGTATTAGAAATTTTATTCGTCCTGGAACATTGGCAGTGCGGTTAACTGCAAACATAATTGCAGGACACTTACTTATAACGCTTTTAGGAAACCAAACTGCGTCAAGAAGAGGAATAATTCTTCTATCATTATTAAATGTTCAGTTCCTACTAATTGTTTTAGAGATAGCAGTATCAATTATTCAGGCCTATGTATTTACTGTACTTATAACACTTTACACAAGCGAAATTAACTCACATTAATGATAGTAAAAAAAAATCATGCATTTCATTTAGTAGACCAAAGACCATGACCAATTGTTGGATCACTAAGAGCCCTTATTTTAACATCAGGAATAGTTAAATGATTTAATATATTTAATATAAGACTTTTCTTAATGGGTGTTTTTAGTTTATCACTAACAGCAATTCAATGATGACGAGACATTTCACGAGAAAGAACTTACCAAGGACTACATACATTTAAAGTATTAACAGGAATGAAATGAGGAATAATTTTGTTTATTGTGTCAGAAGTATTCTTTTTTTTATCTTTCTTCTGAGGATTTTTTCATAGAAGATTAGCCCCTTCAATAGAAATTGGAATGTTATGGCCCCCAATAGGGGTAGCCCCTTTTAATCCATTCCAAATTCCACTTTTAAATACAATCATTCTTTTATCTTCGGGAGTAACTGTTACATGATCTCACCATAGAATTATTGAGAACAACCTTAGTCAATCTATTAGAAGCCTAGCACTAACAGTAATTTTAGGGCTATATTTTACATCACTTCAAGCACTTGAATACTGAGAAGCTAGATTCTCAATTTCTGACGCAGTATATGGATCAACATTTTTTATAGCAACTGGGTTTCATGGATTACATGTAATCATTGGAACAACATTCTTAGTTGTTTGTTTATTACGAATAAACAGTGCTCATTTCTCAAAGCATCACCACTTTGGATTTGAAGCAGCAGCGTGATACTGACACTTTGTAGACGTAGTATGACTTTTCCTTTATATTAATATATACTGATGAGGATCTTGTATCTCTATTATAATCAGTAAAATTGATTTCCAATCAATCAGTCCTTAAAAGGGAGATATAATTATTTTAATTATAATTTTAAGAATTTTAATCTCAGTAATTCTAATTATTTTAAACTCAGTAATTGCTATAAAAAAAAACTATGATCGAGAAAAGTTATCACCTTTTGAATGCGGATACGACCCTAAGTCAGAGTCACGACTACCCTTTTCACTACATTTTTTCTTAGTTGCAGTAATTTTTTTAATTTTTGATGTTGAAATTACAATTATTATACCAATACCAATCATTTTAATAGTTATAAACTCAACATTATGAATAGTGTTGAGTTTATTCTTTATTCTGATTTTAATCGTTGGAACGATTCATGAGTGAAACGAAGGATCCCTTGAATGATCAAAATAGAATAGTAGTTAAAAATAACATCTAAATTGCAATTAGAAAGTGCTTTAATTAAGCCTATTTTTCTAAGGAAACATTTAGATGTAATCAGTTTCGACCTGGAAAAAGGTGATATTAACCCCTAAGATATTAAAAGAAACTAATTGATAGTTGTTCACTGTTAATGAATATAAGAGTAAATATCCTTTTAAAAAGAAAAGACGAACAGTTTTAAGCCGCTAACTTAAAGACTAATAGGTTAAACTCCTATTTTTTCTTTGTTAATATAGTTTATCAAAAACATTGCTTTTTCATAGCAAAAATAAACCATTGTTTTTTTAATTGTTCAAAAAATAAAAATTTATCTTAGTAACTTCAACACTATGCTTTTAACTTAAGCTATTTAAACAAACAAAAACAAAAATAAATACAAAGAGAAATAAAAAAAAGAAAATGTAATTTTTAATGTTTAGAGAACTTATGTTTGAGCTGACAGCAAAGTTTTTATTAATTTTTGAGTAAACTCCCTGAGGACCAAAAAATTCATTTCAGCCTTGATCAGTAAACTTTAAAACAGTAAAACCAACTGATAATAGAGAAGAAGGAAAAAATGTTGAGATAAAAGGAAGATTTCATATCAAAGAAAAAAAATATGTTAACTTATTTTTTTTGAAAGAAAAAGAAGAAAAAGGAAACAAAAAAACAAAAGAAAAGAAAAAAACGAAAAATAAAAGGGTAATAATAAAAATCTTTATAAAAAAAGTTAAATAGATAAAGAAACAAGGAAAAAACAACCAACAAAAAAAGGAACCACCAACAATAGAAAAAAAGAATAATAAACTTATAGGGATAAACATTAAATAATCATCAAAATAAGAAACTGTAGTAAAATAACCAGAATTCCTAAAACCTCTAAAAAAAATCAAACGAACAGAATAAGAAAGAGTCAATATAGTGGAGATAAAAATAAAAACAAATAAAAAGACATCTCCACCAGAAATAAAAAAAATTTCTAAAATTAAATCCTTAGAATAAAAGCCAGATAAAAAGGGAAACCCACATAAAGAACAAGAAGAACAAAAAAAAAAAAAAAAAAAAATAGGAAAAAAAATAATATATAAACAAAAAAAACAAAAAAAAAAAATAACTAGAAAAAAATAAATATAGAAACCAAAACAC
>Ga0194135_10001284_pt1 | contig 14828 bp, 8 predicted proteins | sample LitLau_LLRF_2013_FD_134024 | JGI IMG/M metagenome (GOLD analysis project Ga0194135, IMG submission 134024) | Freshwater sediment microbial communities in response to fracking from North America - Little Laurel Run_MetaG_LLRF_2013 (version 2) | ecosystem: Environmental > Aquatic > Freshwater >...
CACGAAAGGATTCCTACGAGACTGGACACTGGAGACTCGATTCCTTCCATTTGCTATGTTTCCCAAAAAATAAATATTCTTCCCTCTCATTTCTCATTCTCAGCGATGAGGAATCTGAAGGGTACCAAAGTCCCAAGTCGAACTCGAAATATTTCCCAAGCAACATTGCTGAGGTACAATGACGACGGAACCGAAAATCCTATTTTCTCAAATGTATGAGGATAATTTTCTAAAAGGAAATTCAATGAAATGGAAAAACGATTGAGGAAGCGTAAGAGGCCCACCGCTCCCGCGGCAGATAATGGAAACCCATCCAAGATCTGAGCCATGGGTGCTTTGAGTATAGAAAGGAAGAAGAGGGACAGAATAGAAGACTCTCTCTGTTTCCAACGGTCAAAACCTGGGTCGATTTGTCTCTTCCTTATTCCTACGCAGGGTACAGGTAGAAGTGAAGCCCAATTGAATTTGAAGCCTCAACGAAAAATACCCGAGGAGAGAAATACGATTATGATTATTACCGGTGACGGGTCCTTGAGGGATCCTCCCGAAAAGGATTCCTTTTCCCTTTCTCAACCATCCTCGGCCATATGCATCCGTCGTCGCTTGGATGCTCCTGGAAAACCTTGCCCACCAATTTGTTATTCTTACAAACTTCCTCTTACAAAGCTCCGTTTGGTAAATAGAACCAACCCAAAGAAAATGGTTTTCTTAAACTGAAATTTAACAATCTGCTGAGGACTAGGCTGAACTTGAAGGAAATTGGGCAACCGAAGGTCCCCGTCACTCCAATCCCCTGCCGGGTCTGTTATTCTTACGCATTGGACCAATTAAGGGTTTCCGTTAAAACAATACAAATCCGTTTAGGGCGTGGATGTGTATATAGAAAGTGAAAATGGGGTTTACTTAATCCCCCCGTTCGGTCTGGTAGTCCCAGTCCCAAAGTGACAAATCGTTCCGCCTTACAACAGCCTCTTTCCCCTCTATGCGGTTTTCGTCGGTACTGGGTGTACACCAAAAGTTTTCAAATTTCTAATTTTACTAACACATATTATACTCCTTTCGAACAAGGAACACTTTCTGGAAAGAGGATCTCCTCAAGGGAGAGAATTCTCGTCGTCAAGAACCTTCACAAATTGAACATTTACGCCTCATCCATCTTTTTTTGTTGCCCTGTTCAATTTTATTTTTATTAGAATGGGAAAATTCTGGGACGTCTCCGGAGAACAGGATTTCTGAATACAAAAGGGAGTGAATTAAAGAAGAAGAAACGTTACTTTATTCCCTCCAATAAATTCACTTTGCATCATCGGATAAGTCCAGGTAAGGGAATGGAGCCCCTAAATCTTCCCAACCAGAAAAGACAACAATGGAGTCACCCATTCTTAGCTCAAGGGATCCCAAAGATAAGGCTACACACACATAAAAGGACACTTAATCATTCGACCTGACCCAAAGACTCTCCCTGCCTCGCCTTCCTCGGCCGAGGGACCTTCTCGGGGTGCAGCAGCTTCCACAATTATTTCTCTGGCCAAGCATCAACTTCCACATCAAAAACTCGTAAAAGATTCCTTAAAACCTTAAAACTTATAAAATGTAATCAAATCATGTGAAATGGGAAAAGGAAGCGTCGACCACCGCGCAGCCCCTCATATGCTCACCAGTCCTTGAAATTTAAAATTATGCGTGTAAGGATACACGGAAATGACAAGTCCGGACTTACCGCTATTAGTCCCTGGATTCGTAATCATGACCCAGAAATCAATGGTCTTCTCCTGTCCCAACTCCTCATAGTCCCACTTCTTCTTGACCCGGACGGCTCCGTTGGGTTCGACGGTGACCCATGGATTCTCATCCCGGATTTTGAAGGACTCAAACTCCACTTCCTTCTTGAGCTCAAAGACGACGCGGCCCTCGGACTGAGCCTCCGACTCCAAGAACTCTTTACGAACGGTGGGTCGAACGGCTCGGGTCACGCGCCGTTTCGTGATTCGATGTTGGTAGACTGGTTCTTCCTCGCCGAGCTCATTTCCCACTTCCGGTTCGTTGTCTCCTTCCAAAACGATGACCATCATCCCCTCATCCGAGCTCTCCGAGAGCGGGAGAAGGGACGCGTTTCCGCCGGTGACCTCCTCTGGGACGACTTTGATGAAAACCTTGGCTGGGGTGTTAGAAGAGAGAACGGAAGAGCGGCGATCATGGGCTTCAACTTCCAGTTCATATTCTGCCACTTCCGGTGGATTCACCAATAGAATCTCACCCGTCTGTGGGACGACGACAAAGGGATGACTTCCTGAGGAGAGGCGGTAAGAGACATGATCCCCATCTCCGTCAATTGCCTTGACGGTTCCCACAATTCGGAAGTGGTTCAGCGGACTGTAGGACGTGTAGTTACGAACTTGCCAATGGTATTCGGCTTGCTCGAAAACGGGAGAATTGTCATTCTCGTTTTCGACTTGGATTTTAACCTTGGTCATGGCGGAGTCTACACCGACACAGTCGTAGGCCTTGACCACTAGGAGGTACTCCTTCTTCTCTTCCCGGTCCAGTTCAGCGGTGGTGAAGAGTTGGATCCCTCCCGTCGTCTCGTTTTTGCTCACATGGAAGAGCCCTTTCCCGTCCCCACTGACGATTTCGTACTTGAGGAGACGATCGGGATCGGAGGAAGGGCGAAGGAGCCCAAGCCCACGTACTTGCGTCCCGACCGGCTGGTTCTCAAGCACTTTCCCATCCATGGTCTCCGCCGGGAACGTGAGCATGGCATGACTGTCGAGAACGTAGAGTTGGAGCGTATAGGTCGTGGAGAGATTGGACTCTGGAACATCCTCTCTGACCAATAGGGACACGGGATGATCAACTAGCGTGGAGAGGTTGGCAGTGGACATGAGGAGTCCCGAATTGAGAACAGTGAAATAGGAAGAGTACTCGTTTGGAAGGAGTCTGTAGACGTGGCTCCCGGTTCCAGTCTCCAGTCCAAACTTTTTGATGCTGTACCCGGGGTAGATGTCATGGGGTACTCGGAGGACATTCCGTCGCACGATGGCCAAGCCAATGGATTCCGGGAGGTTGGTCAGGAGGAGGATCACGAAATGGACAAAGACGAGTCCTACCGTCCCCAGGAATATGTAATTTGTCCGATACGTCATTTTGTTGGGGATCCAAAATCCTTGCCTTGTCACTGGATTGGAAAGTTCATCTTATCCGGCTCCATTCATGTCACTCGTCTATGGAGAGCATAAAGAAAATACACCGTCAGTTAAAAATAGACAAAAGAATAGAAAAAAGAGGAAAGAAGAGGAAAAAATAGGAAGGAGGCGGAGAAGAAAAAATATGACAACAGAAAACAGATCCAGCAGTGCTAAAAACAGAGACAGGAGCTGGAGATTTCCTCAAAGGAAGTCTAGCTCGCCGTGCCGTGCCGTGTTGTTCCTAGTAAATGAAGCTCGTGCGTAAGAGGTTCTCCTTGCAAGCAAGTGAACCCGGAACGGACCGATTGAACCGAAGAGCCTCTTCTGGAAAAACTGCGATCCGGAACTCGACATGCGTGCGGAAGTGAGAGGCAAGTGAAAAACACTGCTTCTAAAAGGAAATAAACCAAACCAGCATTCCCCCTTACTTTGAATGAAAGTGCATTAGTTCGATCGTGAACCTAAGCCCGACTGGCATTAGGCGCTTTTACTATCCGAGTCTGTTGGATCCAATGGTATTAAAAATAATCATGATTAATTGTACTTCTCCAGGAAATTTAAAAAAAAAATTAAAAAAAATTAGACTGCTCGTTGCAAAACAACGTCCAGCCAAAAAAAAATCAATCATTCACAGCCTGCCATAATCACAGATTAGAAATCTAATCTGCTTCATCTTATCTTACACGCGCCTCATCTTATCACTTCATGTCAATATATACGTAAATAAAGTTGATAGTGAATTCAAGATTTTAAGAAACAAAATTGCATAATTCACTACTCCCAATCCAATAATAAATCAATCAACACCAGTGCACCAAAGGAGTAAAAGTTCATAGCCACCTCGATCCGTCTGAATTCTGAACCTGAGAGTTAATAAATTCTGGCTTATGTAAATCAAATCATAAGATTAAATAAAAGGTTTATATTCACAAATCCAAATATTTTGCAGAAATCAAACGTCCCCGAAGAGACTTTGCGGCAAATTAAATTAAGTGACTGGTCAGACTCCCAGAATAAACAAGAGTTAGAGAGGAACGGTGTTCGTTAGTTTACGTAAATAACTTATTGTAAACATGCTACCAACTAAGATCACCACAATTAAATGGATCATAGATTGACAGCTTGAAAGTGATATTAAGAAAAAACTAGAATGGGGTTATCATTGAAGTTTTGGTAAAGATGCCGATTGTTTTAGGGACACCGTTTAGCGTTTCCTTTCAAGTTCCTCACTAATTAAAAGATGCCCAGGGCCTAACGGTGGAAATTCTTGTTTTGAAAAAGGGGAACACGCCGCAAAGATAAGGAAAGGATGATATATCATAAATCATACAAAATTGTCAACTTCACCTACCCAAAAGTCATAAAGTCCTTTTTAAATGACAATACCCAAAGACCAAGTTACTATGAGGAGGAGTGGCAGTTTAAGAGCAAATCAGAATGGGTTAAACACGGAAGCTGAACACTTTACACTCACACTTTGACCTTTGGACGTACCCAACTCAAGTGTCACTCTCTAAAACTTGTTTCCGCGGCTTGTCACCTCAAACGTCACTTTGAATTTAGGAATCCCTGCTTGCGCGCCGTTTCCAACCCGAACACAACACACACTTTTGATTTGTAGCTCCTGGTGAAAGTTAACTTTTACTTTTTAGTTTGGATTCTGCGGTGACCGGAGGAAGGGACAGAGTTGATCTTCCTCTCCCATCAGAATCCCTCTGAAAACTAAACAAGATTCAAAGATGCACTTCCAAAGGTCGGGGTAGAGAGTAGTAGTGTGTGGATTCATCCGAAAATCATCATCGGGGTAGCGGAGGGAGAGAGAGGCAGGAGGGATTCAGCAGGCAGGATTCAGGTTCCCCTGGTGCTCCTCGCTACATTCGTTCAGTTCCGAAAGAATTCGACGAGGTTGAAATGCCTTCCGGCAAAATTCGATACTTGGCTCTTCCCGGCTATGGGATGCTATGAGTAAGCATTCTGCTCAGAAGGAAACCCTCCTCGAATCTCCTCCATTACGTTAATCCGGAGGAGCCGGGTATAAATCCTTTACAGTCTACGATGCTTTCTCCCCTGATGCATTTCTTCTCTTGGTAGGACTGGCTGAGGATCCTCCGAGGATTGTCAACAGAAGAGAGTTCCCTCACCCCGACTGATGAGATTCAACATAACGAGATCCACGTGCACAACGAAACGCATGATCGGGACGTTTCCTGACGGGACTTTCTCCATGGGGCCTCTTTGCGCATGCCCGCTCCCGTGATCAGCCATCTTGGAAGCCAGTCCAGCATCCTGCTATGCGCATCACAAAACTTTAGAAATGAAAGTTTTAGTTTTAGTTTATTCAATCTTGCTGTGTACATATACCCCCTGTAGGGTTTACATTCGTTGTCGGCACCATTTCATTATTTTGTTCTGCACTAAAGTTAACCCTTAGTAAGGCTCTTTCTAAACATGTTAATTAATTGTATCCTATTCCTTTATGCAAAATTACTCCATACATACAGCACCACACTGTGTGGAACTCGACAAAAAATTAATCACAACTCATTGGGCACAGTAAATCTACGCTGGAGCGGACATGACTCTCCGTATCCGCATCCGGATTTAGACACAATTTTGCTTTCCGCAAGATTCCTCATCGACACAAATCTCACAAGCAGAGAAGCCTGGTGGCGTGTAGAAGGCCCTGACCTTCCGCGTGGTGTCGTAGTAGTCGTAGACCGAGACGTAGGCTGGGGCCGGATTGGCTACTTTGAAGACCCGAGCCGCGGGTACTTCCAGGCACCGCTCCGTCGCATCCAGAGAGTTGAAGTAAATGTTGAGCCGCGTGTCCCCTTGGTCCAGCTCAAAACGTTTCACGCGATCCACTTGGCGGAGGGGGGATAGATCCGCCTGGTCAAAGGCATAGCCAGATGGGAGGTTGACTTCCATAACTGCCATGTTGGATTCCGACTTTTTCCCATCCGAAGATTCGTAGGAAGTGCAAATCTTGAGTTTGAGACTTCCTTTCTGCTCAGTCGGGGCAACCTGACAAGAAATAAGTAAAATAATAATTTTAGTTATAAATTCATCCGCGAATAACCAAGCACTCAAAGTCAAATCTATATGAGGAGAATTCGAAAATCTGCTTTTCGGTTTTTTTAAAAATACTTTTATATGGGACTAACCGTGACATCAATGGCAAAAACTGGAGATTCTGACTTGTCTTCGACATAGTATGACCAGGTCAGTTGGGCCAGGGCAGTTCCCTTCCCTTGTGCCTCAAAAGTGACTTGCGTCGTGGTGGTCGCCAGGAAAACTTCCTGGAGAACCATGGCGTTAGACTTTTTCACTGCAAATTCCGTAGTGGATATCTCCGGCTCAGAGATTGCCTTGACTTTGAGGTCGTTATCATTGGAGCGTGTGGCCAAAGAGAATTTTCCAAGGGCAGTCAGCCCCACGACCGTGTCCTGCGTGGAGATGAACCCACCCTCAGCATTCCGTTGCCCCAGGAGCCACTTTCCACTCGACAAGGCTTTCTCCAGGTTATTTTCATTGAGGTACATGAGTACGGAGTATGCCGTCATTTCCACCGAGACAGGTTTAGTTTGAGGTTCCCAATGAAAAGTGAGGATTGCTGTCTTGTTGTCATCCTTTGGCTTCTCCTTCTTTGGGGGTTCCCAATAGACCAAGTCTCCATCCTTCTTGGCCAACTTCTCCAGAGCCTCATGGAAGACGCCCTTCTTCTCATGCTTGGCTGCCTGGAGCGTGTAAGTGACGAGGGTGAGGGGGTACGGATTGGCGAGGGTCAAGGGGGTACTTGAAATGTAATTTAACCCCTTCGCAATTACTTGGTCAAAATTTACTTCCGGTTGGATTTCACCTTCCGCGGCGCTGGTATTCGTTCCTTTGGATTCAATGAAGGCGAGGAGGACGTAGGCGGAGAGGGAGTACGAGTCGGCGGATCCGCCTTTCATTTCCGCATGGATGACGGTTCCGTGTTCTACAAAACTCCCGTCAGCCTGTTGCTTCTCGGCAAGGAATTTGAGAGCGGCCTGGATGACCTTGGGGTCAATGGTGATGTGAGGTTTGGCAGCAATGAAGGATCGGGCAACAAAGGCAGTGAGCCAAGTGGATCCTTGCAGATCGGATTCGCCAAAAGCAGAGAAAGAACCGTCAGTATGACGGTACGTCAGTTCTCGTTGGTAGCCTGATTCCAAAAATCGAATTGCCTTGGCCTTAATTTCATCGGTAAGAGTTCCCGAGGCCTTGAGATACTCCAGGATAACAATGTCAGGAACAAAGTTCAACATGTTCTGCTCTCCACCTTTACAGAAAATCAGATGAGTTAGCACCTTTGGTGGGAAAATCAGTTAGTTAAAGTAAAGTTAAATTAAAATCTCTTACATCCACATGGCATCTGAAGGAGTTTGTCCAAATTATTAATCGTGGAGCCAAGTAAGTCGGAAATGACGGATATCTTAACCATGTCCGCTCCCTCGACTCTTTTCGGTGGAAACTCAGTTGTGAGTGTTTGCTTCATGGAGTTCTGCTTCCGAAGATCCATGAGCACGGCCTTGTTCCGTGTCTGTTTCTGTCCCGGCGGTTTCACAATCAAGATTTGACTCAGGGCATCTCCAGCCACTGGGCAGGTGGCCTTGACTTCCAATTTCATATTTCCAAACTTGATAGGCTTGATCACAAATGTGAGGGACTTGACTTGGACTCCGCCCACCACGACATTCTTGGAAAGAACCGGCAGCGTCACCGTCTTGTTTCCTTCCTCATAAAACTCAAAAGCGGCGTAAGCATTCTGAAGAGTGACGGTGGCCGTGACTTCATTTTCCATGTAATTGTGAACGAGGACTTGGAGTCCGAAGATTTCTCCCTTGACAATGGAATACGGCTTGTTGAGAGTAATGAAGAAGGGACGAAAAGTTTTTAAGGTTGTTGGATTTAGGGTAAGGCCGATTCCAGTCTCGGGACTGAGTGAATACCCCGTGATGATCCATGAAGTGAGTGTATCCGGGACCACTTTCTCTAGGATGTATTGGGATTGAGTGGTTTGGATCTCCTGCCAGAGCCATGTTTCCGTAAAGTCTTTCCTCACTCTCACTTCCATTGGTGCTCCTCCTCCTGTTCCCGCTCGGTTGCTCTCGAGCGACATGGGAGCTGCAAATGCCACTGCATCCATGTTCATCTCCTCTTGTACCATCACTTTCTTACGCAGGACCATCCCAGGAGCGCCGCCGCGGTGGTGATAGTAAGGTCGTCGAATGTGACGTTCCTTTTCCAAATTGGCGTTTGTTAGCACGATAAGCCCCGCTTCCTCAAAGATTTGGAATGCACTCCTATTTAGTTAAAAATCAAAGATTAACAAAATGGAAATTGCGGGAGTCTCGTCTCGACACTCGGCAGGAGAAGCAGTAGCCGCCCAGCCAACTTAATTAAGTACACCCGTGACTTAAATAAGCCCCAAATGGGGTACTTGTTTAAGGGGGAGCTTTTTACCAGTGCCTTTTGCCAGTACTAATAAATTGACTTTGTTACGTTTAAAAATACTTACGATCCACCCCACATCCGGTAGTTGTTCAGTTGGTTTTGAAATGCTTTCACTTCATCCTCAATGGTCTTGACGGTGATATCCCTGTCTTCCTTCAAGAGAAGGACGGATTGGTCAACCCCTCGAATGGCAATCACGGAACCCGCAGTCGTGTCCATGGAAATGTTCACCGTCTCACCAGGCTCGACGACATCCTTTGACAGGCTCAAGTTGAGGAAGTTGTCAAAAACGGAGTTGACTGTGAATTTTGTCGAATCGACCCCAACTTCAAGGGTCGGTTGAATGACGGTGTAGACGAGGAGTGTGGCTTCTGGAGCCGCTCCACTAGGAACGACGACGTCGAAACTGTGAGTCTTCACTGGAGCCGGCAATGTCAGACGCTGAACGTCCAACACCTGTCCGCGCCCGTACAGAACGTAGGTCAAGGAAGAGAAGGGCTTGTTCAATTTCACAGCCGCCGTGACCCGGCTATTGACTGGAGGATTCCGGGTGTTGAGACTCACGTCCATGTAAGTTTTGGATGGAGAATGGAGTCGCTGGGGCGGATAGAATGTTTGAGTCAATTCCTTGTACGTTACCTCGACGGAGGAGGCGGACATGAGTTCATTGGTTGGCGTGTCGACGGTGATTTTGACAATGCCGGTCGGTGGGATTGGGAAATACTTGACTCCGTCCTCAGCCAAAAAGGAGTAGCCATGAGCGACTTTGAGGGCTTGTGGACTCTCGTCCCCAATTGGTTTCCCATCTTGTGTAACCACTTTAAAAGTGAGAGTCAGCGGAAATCCGGGCTTGTAATTCCGTTCTTCCTCAATCATTTCAATCTTGTAGGCATACTGATGAGCCCGGATGCGGGCGGTGCCGTTTTGCTCACGCCCTGTCAGGGCATCTGTCACCGTCGCGCTGAGCTCATATTCCTTCTCGTAAGTCAATCCTTCCGTCTCAAGCTCCGCCTGGATATCAAACTCAAAGAATGCTGACCCATCAATCTCAGACTTCTTTGAGACGACCTTGGGCGGATCCCCCCAACGGTACTGTTGATATTCCGAGATTTTGATTTCACAGCTCCCTTTCATGGGTTTCCCATAGGTATAGGCCGCTTTGACCTCTGCAGTGAACTTGGTATTGTTGAATGTAATAAATGGCGGGAGGATGACGTCCACTTTGAATTTTGGCAGGACGTACTGGTCCACCGAGAACGTTTGCATCGACTCCTGCCCGTTTGCCTCAGCCTTGATTTGCCAATCCCCCAGGTTTGGTTCTGGAGAAAGTTCGAGTTTTGTGGCCAGAATCCCTCCGCTCAATTTTTCCTGTTTCCAGTTCTTGATGACGTTTTGCTGGGGATCGAGAATGCTAATGTCCAGAACTTGATCTGTCATTGGGCGGAGGAACCGATTTAGCATCACCACCCGAAAGTTGACGACCTCCCCTGGTTTGTAAATGGGTTTATCTGTTTGGATCAGCAGAGACTGCTGCTTGGTGTCCTTGTAGACTAAATTTGAGTCTTCGACCTTGAATTCTCCATTTTCCCCTTCTCCAGTAATGGTCAAGTTGTAGCGACTGTCTGGAAGATCCCCAATTCTCAGCCCCACGGTTAAACTTTCTCCAGGTTGTACTTTGACTTTCTCTGAGGAAACAATCACCTTGTCCTTGACTTCTTCCACTTTTTCCTCAGCCCCCTCCTCTGCCGTAACACGGAGGATAATCATTTCATCATATTCCTTGTACGTCTTTAGGGCGAGGACAAAGGTCATTGGGGCCTTGGCAGTCGCCTCCACTCCTACGGTTACATTGTAGTCGGTGTTGGGGCGGATGAGTTTCGGCGCAACTGCAGTGAAGACGGATGTCCTTGTTGCTACTGAACCAGCCGCCGTCGAGGTTCCCACTGCAAAACTCACAAAAGTGGTCAAATAAATAACCGCAGTCGACAACTGACTAAACTTCCACATTTTGTCCAACTTGTTCGTCGGATACACTGTTTCTGAAGTTAACTAAGTAGACCTGTCCGTGTATAATATCGGGAGTCACAGTCGATATACTAATTGGAATTTAATGACATTAGTAAACTTGAACTAGTAATTAGTGCTGGAATTGAGGAAGTTCCTTCTGCGAGAGGACTTGCGTCTTTTATAAGCTTCTAATCTTGGGTTGGAAAGTCTGGATTCCGGTTATTAATAGCCCAAGACAGGATGAAAACAGTGCGTCCTTGGAGCCGTTTGGGAGGATGTCACGGAGAACAGATTGGGAATCTCCAACTGATTGAGAGGTGACCCACAAGAAGTCAGGATGAGGCAAAAGTACGTCTAATAAAAGGAAGAGAGATGCTTTTCTGACGAGTGGCGTGACGACTAAAGAGGATTTACTTGAATCAAACGTCCAATTCCAACTAAACTACCCCCATCCCAAGTCACTAGCAACGACTAATCTTGTTTTGATTGACGGGGAAAACTTTATGGAAATAAATTGAGGTCTCCAGTGAATAGGCAAGGGGAAGAAGCATTTAAGTCTGACTCATGTTTAAAACTGTCATCATGCAATGCAGGCTTTAATTTTTGGCCTCCTCTCGCCTCCCGTCTTCATCAGAAGGCCAACTACCCAATTATTCTGAATTTACAATTCACAATTACGTGAGACTTTAGTTTTTGCTTCCACTTACTGAGGCAACATTAAAATGGGCTCTTGGAGGATTTACAATATGAAATGAATGCGTGATTATTCCTTTTTGCATTGTCCTAAACTTTCCTCGCATTAGTTTAGTTCACAACAACACGTAACTTAATGAATTTGCTTTAAATCATCATCATAACAAAACTTACAAAGAAAGGATGAGGCTTGAAATCAATGAAATTCTCAGAACTAAATAATTAAACTCATTTGATGATATGATGACGCTAAAGTCAGTCATCATGTCGTGTGATTCTCTGAATGAATAGCATTATACATATAACACGTGCGCAAAGCGCAACCCGTATACGGCAAAACCAAGATTTTTTCGTTTAAGTGACAACTTAACAAGTTGACATGTGGAGTATACCCCAGTGCCTCTTACGTGATGCCATCTTCGGAAGGTGTTGACCAATATCCGGGATCAGAATCAGAATAAGCAAAGTTGTTAGAGTTCCACGCAGAAATATAATTGCTGATGAGCTCTAAAGATGTTTCGGAGTTTGGATTGCACAAAGTTTAATAAAATATGGGCGAGAAATTTAGCTTGGAGGATTTCGTCCAATGGTCTTGTTTGCTGTTGAGAATTTTACGGGCGTAGTTAGTAGAGGCGTAAAGTCCGTCCGCTGTGGAGGACGGGAACACGGGAGCGGAGTTTCACATGAGACAAAACTGGTACTGAGGTATTGGTTACTGGATATGATTTCTCTGGAGCCAGGCAGGAAAATTCAAGGTAAATTGGACAATATTGTGTCCTTTTCAAAGTCGTGGAAGGTCACCGGGATTGTAGAGTGCAGAGATGATGTGGTGTGGTGGGCATAAAACCTCCTGGCAATGGAAATGTTATGGATGAGTAGAAATGACTCACCCGGCGCCAGAAAGACTCAGCTGAGAGACTTTTAGAATGAGCAAAGATAAAATAAAAGACAAAAACCGAAGATCAGCATATTCCAAGATCTAAAAATTACACTTCTTTCGCTTTTACTCCTTTCGCCCAGACGGCTGAATGCCAAAATTTTTTGGCCAGAAATTCAACTCCTTCCAAAATTTGAATAATACCAAAATATCATACAAGACGTAAAAAAATTAATTGTTAATTCGTGAATGCTTGTATTAAATTTCTACGAGCTATCCGTAGCAGCAAAACTGAAATAAAATGATCTGGAAGATTCTAACATGGTAATTGCGGACATTTGTAGCAAGTTGGAATCATTCCTCATATGCGATGATGACATGATTTCCTTAAATTTCTATTTATCGACGCTCATTTAGTTTGTTTACTAGATTTTCCCATTTTATTGCACTGAATTTTTTTCCCAAAAATGACTTTGAATAAGTTTTAGTTCAATATTAAATTCCGCCTGTGATAAACTATGAATGATCTATTAATGTGATTTTAGACCACATGACATAACATGATTAAGAAAAGATATTATTGTTGATGATTAAAAACCCGTGTATTTGAATAGGATCAACAATGTGCCATAACTTTGGAAATATTTGACCGCTTGAAATTATAAATTCTCCTCTCCGGCTCTCCGTGGACGCAGGTGAACTTGGTCAACTTTCTCCTTTTTCTACTGAAAAAAAAAACAACAAATGAATGAACCAAAATAAATTATACGTAATGCCACACCGTCGTCGCCATCATCGTTGCATGTATGATCGGAAAGAAATATAAAAAATGGTCCTAGAATTTTACTATTCCCGTTCGCGATCCTCATGAGCATGCGTGATTTACCTCGAGATTCAAAGTAACTGAACAAGAAATGGTAAAATTCAAATTGAAAAGAACTAAATTGAACTGAATTTTCAAAAAAAAAATTTGGGAAAATTAATGGCAGGCTGCGCTCTAGAATTGTTTCACTTCTAGTGTAGAAGAATTTCTGCAAATTATGAATGCTAAATGCCACGCGACTCTCAAATTTTGAATTTGTCGCTTTTGAACCTTTCCATATTTATCCAAGAACCTAAATTTTCATTCTTTCTAGTTGGCATTTCGGTGTTTTCGATAAGATTCGTAGGGATCCTTAACAATTTGTCGTAAGATTTTAAGGATTTTTGTTGGCTTTCGATAAGATTTATGGGTTTTTAAGTAAGAATGGATAAAATGAAAGATTCTTGGGATGTTAAGAAAGTGTTTCAGGCTTAGAAAAAAGAAAGAATCCACGGAGGAGAATTAAGTAATTATTTATTCCACATTTTGGATGAAAGTAGATGAATGTCTAAAATTGAATCTAGAATCTTGCTGACAAAAATCTTCTAGCCTTCCTTTGACCCAGAAACTTCTAATCTACACGTAAAGATGGCCGTAATGAGATGAATTTGTATTCATTTGGTAGAGATCAAAGGAGGTCTGAACCGAAGGGAGGAGTAAAATGAAACAAGACAGCATTATATGGTTGGCTAATGTAAAAATTCTATGATTGACTTTTGTTCAAAAACTAAGGGACAATATTCTCCTCATATTTTTATTTTGGTGCTTGGATGTGACTGCTTTATTGTGGAGTTAGTTGAGGGCATGAAACTCACAGTTGATAGGAAATTACTAAATCATCAAAAGATGTGGAGTTTCTCTCAACTATAAATGCGAATTTTATGAAAACATTAAAGATTGAAGCTACTGTTGCTTAGTCTTGATATTTCCTACGTTTCTTTTGAGATTAAATTTCTAGAATTAGCAATTTTACATCCAGTTTCATTATTTTTGCTGCAAAAGGGAAAGCAGAGGTAAATGACCAATATTTCGATATCATTTCCACATAAATAACAGGAGTTCGCCAAGGAATCAAATCATAACACAGCATAACGTCTTTCCCTAAATCCAAGATGTGCGTCCTCCGGAAAATTATTCTTTTGACATCTATGTGCTTCCTCATCTTCTCCCTAATCAAAGGTAAGCTGCCATTAAAAGCCGTATAATTATTTAAAAAATAATTAACTTTCTTTCGTTCTTTTAGCAGCGCAATCTCAATGTTTGGATTCTGGGGGAGCCTGCTGCGTCCTTTTGATTTTCTGTCCGAGCAAAAACAACGGTCAACAGGATTGTGGATTTGGCTTTTGCTGTTGTCGTCGTTGATGCTGGAATCCTTTACTCAACAATCAAAATTTTACTTTACACTTATTAGGCTAAATATTAATATTAATCAATTCGGAGCATCATAAAATTTTCGTAAGCATAAATTAAGTGGATATGTCAAATAATATTCTGTTCTTATCTGATTAACCTCAGTATTTGAAAATTACATGCAATAAAAAACACCCTTAAACTACATTACTTTTTTTGCAGTTAAACAAAACCATAGCATCTTAATTAAAATCCAAATGAAATTCCTCAATGGTAGTTTAACCGACAATTTCAGAATCATACCGTCCTACTATTACTATTATTACTATTACTATTACTATTAACTATTACTCCCATGCGCTTCGCCAAAAATAGC
>Ga0194135_10001285_pt1 | contig 14827 bp, 15 predicted proteins | sample LitLau_LLRF_2013_FD_134024 | JGI IMG/M metagenome (GOLD analysis project Ga0194135, IMG submission 134024) | Freshwater sediment microbial communities in response to fracking from North America - Little Laurel Run_MetaG_LLRF_2013 (version 2) | ecosystem: Environmental > Aquatic > Freshwater >...
GGGTGGAGGGTCCTCGCTGTGATCCGGTCTGTGCCGGCTGCCCGTCCCAGACCCAGATCTATTCTTCCCGGGAATAATACTTCGAGCATCCGAAAGTTTTCAGCAACCTTCAGGGCACTATGGTTAGGTAACATGACGCCTCCAGAGCCTAATCTTATATTTCTGGTTTCTCCTGCCAGATGTGCAATCAGCACTTCGGGGGTAGAGCCTGCAAGTGTAGCGGTATTGTGATGCTCTGAGACCCAGAAGCGGGTATAACCTAAATTGTCGGCTAGTTTTGCAAGTTCAATAGTTTCTTTGATTGCCTGGCTGGCAGTAGCACCTTTTCTGACAGGAGACTGATCAAGAATGCTCAAACGGATATTTTTGCTGCTCATAAGGGTAAAATGGGATTATTGAGTAACCCTCATCTCTGCCAGATACTGATCTTCTCCGTCATCAAATAGCAGGTGACACTCCCATCCGCATTCTTTAGCAATAACTTTGAGTAAGGCAGGATCCAGGTACAACCAGTTGAACCACTCCCCTTTTTGATCTTTGTATTCGTATTGATAAGCGATCTCGCCGTGATATTTATTAAGGGGTTTCTCTATGTCATCATATAAATACGAGATGTCCGAAGTGTCAAATAATAACTGTCCATCTTCATTGAGTAATGATTTTGCATGATTCAGAAATGTTTTGAAACCATCCAGGGTACCTGTAAGCCCTATCCCGTTCATCAGAAATAATAGGGTGTCAAATTTCTCACCCTGGTAACTGAATACATCGCCTTGTACGGCATTTTTTACGCCCCTGGTTTTCATAATTGAAACAGCAGCGGCAGAAATATCCAGCGCGACCACATCGAAACCCCGCCCCTGAAGGATCAGTGCATGGCTGCCGGCTCCTCCGCCAACATCCAGTACCCGGCCTTCGCACAGATCCATAGCTTCCAGTTCAATATCCGGCATCTCTTCTTCCGTCCGGAAAAAGATGTCTACGGGCATCTCTTCTGGTTCGTCATAGGAATTGTGAAGCCATAGTTTAGCTGCGGTACCGTTGGTAAACTGATCTTGTAAAGCATTTCCGAAAACATCCATCGGGGGCAAAGATATTTAAATTATTTTTTCTGTTGCTTCAAATACAGCGTGATATTCCGGGATCATGACCTGTTTGAACCCATGATCATTCAGCCTGCTGGCAAAATGCTGCTGAACAGGATATTCTCCATGAACCAGAAAAAGTTGTTTAACCTGTTCCGGGTCCTGAGAGGAAAGGAAATGAAGCAAATCCTCATAATCTCCGTGTGCACTCATGGATTTGATGGATTGGATTTCTGCAACCACCTGGTAAGTCTCTCTGAAAAGGTAGACCGATTTGTCACCCGCCAGCAAACGACCGCCCAGCGAGCCAGGAGAACAGTAGCCGACCATCAGAATCGTGTTTTTCTGATCACTGATTGTGTTGCGGATATGATGCCTTACCCTTCCTCCGTCGGCCATACCTGATGCTGAAATAATCACGCAGGGTTTGTTGTCATTATTCAGTGCTTTGGATTCTTCAACGCTTTCTATGAATTTCAGGCCTTTGAAGTCAAAGGGGTCATGATCTGTTTTCATGACTTCTTTCACGCCGTTGTTATAGACTTCCGGGTGATCTTTCAGTACCTGGGTTGCCTGCATCGACAAAGGGCTGTCAACATAATAATTGACATCAGGTAATTTATGCTTCAGTTCAAGACTGTTTAAAGCGTATAAGAGTTCCTGGGTTCTGCCTACACTGAACGCCGGAATGACAACCTTGCCCTTCTTGACCAGACAGGTATGCTGAATGATCTCGAACAACATATTTTCGATCGGTTCCAGGTCTTTATGGAGGGAGTCTCCGTAGGTGGACTCCATAATGATATAATCTGCCTGTGAGAAAGTCTGAGGGCTTTTTAACAGCAGATCGCCATAACGGCCAACGTCACCACTGAAAGTAAGCCTGGTGGATTTTCCGTCTTCTTTTAAGGTAAGATGCACTGCTGCACTTCCTACAATATGTCCTGCATCAGTGAATGATACGGTTATCTCCGGGCTAATGGCAAAATCTGTGTCGTAGTCAATTGTTTTAAACAAGGTTAATGTTTTGACTACATCTTCCTCTGTATAAAGTGGATATTCTTCTGGTTCGCCTTCAGGTCTCTTCTTATTGGCATATTCGGCATCCTGTTCCTGAATCTTTGCCGAGTCCAGTAACAGGATCCGGGTCAGGTCTTTGGTGGCAGGGGTGCTGTATATATTTCCTGCAAATCCCTGTGCGACTAAACGGGGGATTAATCCGCAATGGTCAATATGTGCATGTGAAAGAATAAGGCAGGTTACTTTTGAAGGGTCAAAGCCAAAGTTGCTGTTGAGATTTTCTGTTGCTTCTCCCATGCCCTGAAACAGGCCGCAGTCCAGTAATATTTGGGTGTTGTCATTCAGGGTAACAAGGTGTTTGCTACCAGTAACGGTGCGTGCCGCACCGTGGAAAGCGATCTTCATCTATGGGGTATTTAATAGTTAAATGATAGCGCCGGCTTTACCGGCGTTATCTATTTTAAGCTCTTACTTTTGCTATTTTATCTTTTACGTTGTCGGCTACATCCGATAGCTTATCTTTTGAAGCGTCCAGTAAATCGCAGAACCAGTCTGTAACTTTGTCTTTAAGGTCATCACTCTTGTCTGAAGATAAAACTAATGCTACCGCAGCACCTAGGGCAGCTCCTGCTAGTATACCTGCAACTATTTTTGTTTCTTTTGTCATGATAATTGTCTTTTTTGTATGAGGATAACAATATGAGGATAAAAAGGTTCATTTTTATTTAAAAAAAGGATATTTAATGCTGAGAACTTTATCCTATCTGAATCTGGTGTTTGCGGTTGTTTATTTCCTCGCTTATCTGCAGGACGGCAACATTATCGTGGTTTTAGGCTTGCTTGTCGTTGTCGTATTTAACTGGCTGGCTTTGCTGAACCTGGAAAACGAAAAACCGGACTGGTCTATGTGGCAATGGTTTTGTGGGGGAATAACCATATTATATGCTTTATATATGGGGTATGGAGCAATTTCTCTGTTCATTGATACCATTGCGCATCACTATTACCCTGGAGTATCGGTCAGGCTGATTATTTCGGGGTTATTCTTCGCTTTTACTATCTTTTTGCAGCTTTTTAAGAGCTGGCAGGAAAAAATAGATAAAAAAAGATGAGTAACTATTTGACAATTAAACATATTAATCTATCTTTGCAGTCCCTAAATCCTAGGGAGAAAAAATAATTGTTTAACAAATTAAATACAAGCAAGTGAATACGTTAAGTTACAAAACTGTCTCTGCCAATGCTAAAACTGTTAACAAACAGTGGGTTGTTATTGATGCACAAGGCGAGATTTTGGGGCGCTTGTCATCGAAGATCGCAATGATCATCCGTGGTAAAAACAAGCCTGAGTACACCCCACACGTAGACTGCGGAGATAATGTGATCGTTATCAATGCAGACAAGATTAAGTTGACCGGAAACAAGATGAACGATAAACAGTACATCTCGTATACTGGATATCCAGGTGGTCAGCGTTTCATCTCTCCAAAAGAGTTATTGGCGAAACATCCTAGACGTGTAGTAGAAAAAGCAGTTCGTGGTATGTTACCTAAAACAAAATTAGGTGCAAAATTATACACCAACTTATTTGTTTATGCAGGTACTGAGCATCCTCATGCAGCACAATCACCAAAAACCATTACACTTTAATTAAAGGAAGAAAGAAATGTCAGTTACTAACACTTCAGGAAGAAGAAAAACTGCTGTTGCGCGAATCTACATGAAAGAAGGCAACGGTACAATTACTGTAAACAGTAAAGATCACAAAGTATATTTCCCTACATTACCTTTGCAATATATTGTAAACCAAAGTTTTGAAGTTTCAGAACTTGTTGGCCAGTATGATGTTATGGTAAACGTAGCAGGAGGTGGTATTAAAGGCCAGGCAGAAGCGGTTCGTTTAGCGATCGCTAAAGCTATTGTCGAATTAGATGCTGAGAAAAAACCGGCATTACGTGCTAAAGGGTTAATGACCCGTGATATGCGTATGGTTGAACGTAAGAAACCAGGACGTAAGAAAGCTCGTAAAAAGTTCCAATTCAGTAAACGTTAATCTCAAGGAGGACAAAGACAATGGCAAGAACAACATATCAAGACTTATTGGATGCAGGTGTACACTTTGGTCACCTTACCCGCAAATGGAATCCGAAAATGGCACCATATATTTTTATGGAACGCAATGGGATTCACATTATAGATTTAAACAAAACTTTAACTAAAACTGAAGAAGCTGCTTCAGCGATCAAACAGATCGTAAAATCAGGTCGTAAGATCTTATTTGTAGCGACTAAGAAACAAGCTAAAGAAATCGTTGCTGATCAAGCAAGAAAAGTAAACATGCCTTTCGTAACTGAGCGTTGGTTAGGTGGTATGTTAACTAACTTCCAGACTGTACGTAAGTCAATCAAAAAGATGTCTAACATCGATAAAATGACTAAAGACGGTACTTACTCTATTCTTTCTAAGAAAGAGCGTCTGATGATCCAGCGTGAGCGTATCAAATTGGAAAGCTTATTAGGTGGTATCGCGGATTTAAACCGTTTACCAGCTGCTATCTTTTTAATTGACGTTAAAAAAGAGCATATCGCAGTTAGCGAGGCGTTGAAATTAAACATTCCAACTTTCGCAATGGTTGATACTAACTCTGATCCTTCTAACATCGATTTCCCTATCCCGGCGAATGATGATGCAACTAAATCTATCTCTTTAATTACTGATGTGATCATCAAAGCAATTGAAGAAGGTTTAGACGAGCGTAAACGTGAAAAAGATGATGAAGCTGAAAAAGAAGCTGTAGCTGCTAAAACTGCTGCTGATGCTCCTGAAACTGCTGCACCTGGCGCTAGAAGAGCAAGAAAAGAAAATGCTGAAACCGAAGAAGGTACAAGCGAAGCATAAATAATATATTTTTGGGTTGTATGTTGTGCGTTGCGGGTTTTACTTACAACATACAATGTACAACCCATAATTTTTTAGATAAAAACTTAAAAAAGAAAATAAAATGTCAGTACAAATTTCTGCAGCAGATGTAAACAAATTACGCCAACAGACCGGTGCCGGTATGATGGATTGCAAAAAAGCATTAATAGAGGCCAATGGCGATTTCGAAGCTGCGGTTGATTACTTACGTAAAAAAGGAGCTAAAGTTGCAGCAAGTCGTCAGGATCGTGATTCTAACGAAGGTGTTGTAATTGCAAAAGCTACAGCTGACGGAAAACGCGGTGTTGTAGTTGAATTAAACTGCGAAACTGATTTCGTGGCTAAAAATGCTGATTTCATCGCTTTAGCTAACAAATTCACTGATTTAGCTGTAGAGAAAAACCCAGCTACTTTAGAAGAACTTTTAGCTCTTGAAGTTGATGGTCAGAAAGTTTCTGATATCATCGTTGAAAACACTGGTAAAATCGGAGAGAAAATTGGTATCTCTAAATTTGAAACAGTATCAGGCGAAAAAGTTATCCCTTACATCCACAGTAACTACCGTTTAGGTGTTCTGGTTGCTTTAAACCAGGCAGTTGCTGGTGCTGACGAAGCTGGAAAAGATGTTGCAATGCAAATTGCTGCAATGAATCCGGTTGCTTTAGACAAAGCTGATGTAGATACACACACTATCGAGCGTGAAATGGAAATTGCTAAAGAGCAAATCCGTGCTGAAGGAAAACCTGAAGAAATGGTTGAAAAAATTGCTGCTGGTAAACTGAACAAGTTCTACAAAGACAGTACTTTATTAAACCAGGAATTTGTTAAGGATTCTTCTAAAGACGTTCGTAAATTTTTAAATGACACAGCTAAAGATTTAACTGTTACAGCATTTAAACGTGTTCAATTAGGATCATAGTTCCTTCATGATAAATTAAAAGGTCCCTTATTTTAAGGGACTTTTTTTTTGCCCTATATTTAAGAGCTTGTTTAAATTATCCCGACAAAATATGATCGCAATTAAGAATTCGAAGTTTTTTAAAGATGGGCAACTGATTACTGATGCAACTGTTTTAATCGCAGACGGCCTGATCCAGGCCATAAACCCTGATGTTATTCCGGCGGAATATGAAGTTATCAACGGAGAGGGAAATTATCTCAGTCCTGGTTTTACAGATCTTCAGATTTATGGTAGTGGTGGTCATCTTTTTTCGGCCTATCCTACTGTGGAAACGTTAAGGCAAATGGATGATGACCTGGTTCGTAAAGGAACGACAGGTTTCCTGGCTTGTTTAGCAACCAATACAATCGCAGTGTTTAAAGAGGCGATAGCTGCTGCTAAAGCTTACAGGCCGGAAGCCCGTGCTTTTTTAGGTTTACACCTGGAAGGACCTTATTTAAATCCAAAACGTCTGGGTGCCCATCCTGCCGGACTGGTCCATAAAGCATCCCTGGAGGAAGTTAAAGACTTGCTTGAAAATGCTGATGGAGTTGTTAAAATGATGACGATAGCGCACGAACTTCAGGACCAGGAGGTGATTGATTATATATCGGATCAGGGCATAGTATTATCCCTTGGACATAGTGATGCTGATTATGAGCAGGCCAACCTGGCATTTAGCAGTGGTTTTACAACAACTACGCATTTGTATAATGCGATGCCTGCTATCCATCACCGGAATCTGAATTTACCTGCGGCTATATTTAATCATCCTGCCGCTATGGCCAGTATTATCGCTGATGGTGCCCATGTAGATTTTGAGGTCGTTAAAATGACTTACAAACTGATGCCGGAGAGGTTATTCCTGATTACCGATGCAGTTACCACCTGCACTATAGGTCCTTATCAACATCAGTTAGGGGATACAACTTATGTAATGCCTGACGGAACCATTTCGGGATCAAAAATTACCATGCTGGAAGCGGTTAATAACTGTGTTAAACACTGTGGTATACCGCTGGATGTAGCTTTAAATATGGCTTCGGTGCGTCCGGCAAGATTGTTGAGGCCCGGGGATAAATACGGGGAGATTGCGGTAGGAAAAGCAGCTGATCTGGTGTTATTAACAGATGAACTTGATTTAAGAAAGGTTTTTGTAGCTGGTTTAAACATTTCGGCTTAATAATTAAAACAAATGGTTATTTTTGGAGTCATGAAGTATAAAAGGATCCTACTCAAATTAAGCGGCGAGTCGCTAATGGGCGAAAAGCAATATGGTATTGATAATGACATCGTAAAACAGTACGCTGAAGATATTAAAGCTGTTCATGCACAGGGACTGGAAATTGCTATAGTTATTGGTGGTGGTAATATTTTCAGAGGTTTGAGTGCAGAAAAATCCGGTATGGATCGTGCACAGGCTGATTATATGGGAATGCTGGCCACTGTGATCAACAGTATGGCTTTGCAGGATGCCCTGGAAAAAGTAGGACTTAAAACAAGATTGCTTACTGCAATTAAAATGGAGCAGATCTGCGAACCATTTATCCGCAGAAGAGCTGTAAGACATCTTGAAAAAGGACGTGTAGTCATATTTGGAGCCGGCACCGGAAATCCATACTTCACGACCGACTCGGCAGCAGCATTGCGTGCCATTGAAATTAAAGCTGATGTTGTCCTTAAAGGAACCCGTGTAGATGGTATCTATACTGCAGATCCGGAAAAAGATCCTTCAGCAACCCGTTATTCTGAAATTTCTTTCAAAGAGGTCTATGCGAAAGGTTTAAACGTAATGGACATGACAGCATTCACTTTATGTGAAGAAAATGCATTGCCTATTATCGTGTTTGATATGAATAAAACCGGAAACTTCATGAAGATTGCTCAGGGAGAAGAGATCGGGACCCTGGTTAGAGGCTAAATTTAATACAAATATATTTTTTTGATAAAAAGCACAAATTATGAATGACCTCATAAAGAAACAATTACAAGATGCTCAGGTTACTATGGACAAGGCAATTGCGCATTGTGAATCTGAATTGACCAAGATACGCGCGGGTAAAGCTTCAGTTGGTATGCTGGATGGAATTATGGTTGACTATTATGGAAGCGCTACTGGTTTAGGCCAGGTTGCGAGTTTGAATACACCAGATGCACGTACTATATTAGTACAACCATGGGAAAAAAACATGCTTGTTCCTATTGAACGTGCAATTATGGAAGCTAACATTGGTATTAATCCACAAAATGACGGGATTGTTATCCGTCTGGTAGTTCCGCCACTGACTGAAGAACGCAGAAGAGACCTGGTAAAAAAAGTTAAAGAAGAAGCTGAGCGTGGTCGTATCACAATCCGTAACATCCGTAAAGATGCGAATGAGAAAATCAAAAAGCTGAAAGGTGAAAGTGTTTCTGATGATGAGATCAAAACAGGTGAAGCCGAAGTACAGAAAATGACGGATATCTATATTGTAAAGGTTGATAAGCATGCCGAAGCAAAAGAAAAAGATGTAATGACTGTTTAAGGTTATCCGCTGAATATAATGTAAGCGTAATTAAAAGGGAATTTGGCGAAAGCTATATTCCCTTTGTCTATTTTTGGACTTTATTTTTTTCTACATGAATTTACTCATCCAGTATCTTAAAAATTATAAATGGATTGTTTGTCTGGCCTTGTTCCTGGCCGCCATTAATATCGGGTTTTCTTTACTGGACCCTTATATTACCGGGCGGATTGTAGACAGGTTCATTGAAAAAAAGGATGTGCTGAGCCGTGATCAGTTTGTCTGGGGGGTACTGGGGCTGATCGGACTGGGCGTTGGTGCCGCGATGGTTTCCCGTATTGCAAAGAATTTCCAGGATTATTTTACCAGTATTATTGTTCAGAAAGTAGGCGCGCAGATGTACGCGGATGGCTTAAAACATTCGCTCGAGTTGCCTTACCAGGTTTTCGAAGATCAGCGGAGCGGCGAAACGTTAGGAATCTTACAAAAAGTAAGACTGGACAGTGAAAAATTTATCATTTCATTTATCAGTGTCTTGTTTGTGAGTCTGATCGGGATGGTGTTTGTGATTGTCTATTCAGTGACGGTAAGTTATAAGGTAACCCTTATTTATTTCCTGGCTATTCCAGTAATCAGCTTTGTCAGTTGGTTCCTGAGCCGGAAAATCAAGGTGATTCAACGGAATATTGTGGCAGAAACAACAGCATTGGCAGGTTCAACAACCGAATCTTTAAGAAATATAGAGCTGGTGAAGAGTCTTGGACTGGCCACTCAGGAGATTGACCGTCTGAATAAAACCACCTATAAAATTTTAGGCCTGGAACTGCGGAAGGTAAAGTATGTGCGGAGTATGAGCTTTGTACAGGGCACAACAGTTAACCTGGTCAGAAGTGCCATGGTGGTCGTATTGTTGATTCTCATTTTTGAGAATACAATTTCTGCCGGGCAGTATTTCTCCTTTTTATTTTATTCCTTTTTCCTTTTCGGCCCTTTACAGGAATTGGGTAATGTGATTCTTTCCTGGAGAGAAGCAGAGGTTTCACTGGGGAATTTCAGGAAAATCCTCAATACACCCGTGGATCAGAAACCTTTAAATCCAAAGATCCTTCATAAAATTGAATCGCTGGAGTTTTCCGGATTAAGTTTCAAACACCTGACCGGTAAAACAAATGCCTTAAATGAGATCAGTTTTAGAGTGAATGATGGTGAAACAATTGCTTTTGTCGGACCCTCGGGTTCTGGTAAAACAACACTGGTCAAACTTCTGGTAGGACTTTACCAGCCAGAGGTCGGAGAAGTCCTGTATAACAATATATCGAGCAATGAGATAGACCTGGACCAGCTGAGAGAGAAAATCGGCTTTGTTACCCAGGATACCCAATTGTTTTCCGGTACAATCAGAGAAAATCTGCAGTTTGTACGCCCTGGGGCCACTGATGAAGAGTGTTTAAGGGTAATGGAACAGGCCGCCTGTCAGACTCTTTTGTCGCGGGCAGATAAAGGACTGGATACGGTTATCGGCGAAGGTGGTGTGAAGGTTTCTGGTGGAGAAAAACAACGGTTGTCTATTGCCAGAGCTTTATTGCGCAGACCGGATATTCTGGTTTTTGACGAGGCGACCTCTTCACTCGATTCTTTAACAGAAGAAGAAATCACAGCAACTATCAGAGAGGTTTCAGAGTTCACTAATCATATTACAATACTTATTGCACACAGATTGTCCACCATCCGCCATGCAGACCGGATCTATGTGCTGGAAAAAGGCCATATCATTGAGCAAGGTAAACATGCCGAGCTTTTAGCCGAAAAAGGGCTTTATTATGCCATGTGGCGTCAGCAGGTTGGGGAAAGATAAACCTCAGACTGTTTCTTCGTGTATGTCCTGAAGCGTGAGACCAAGCAGACTTTTGGTTTTGGTATAAGTAATTCCGGCAATGACAATAGTCATACAGCCACCAAAAACTACTGCAGGGACTGTTCTCATCAGTTTTGCTGTTAATCCTGATTCAAAGGCTCCGATTTCGTTAGAGGAGCCTATAAACATACTATTTACTGCCGAGACCCGGCCACGCATTCTGTCTGGCGTCAATAATTGCATGATCGTAGACCTGATCAGGACGCTGACGCTGTCAAAGGCACCTTCGAGGAACAGGAATACCAAAGTCAGGTAGAAGTTCTTAGAGAGGCCGTAACAGATAATACTGGTTCCGAAACCAACTACTGCAACCAGCAGATTTCTCCATGGTTTATTCATCGGCGAGATCCTGGTCATGGCCAGCATAGTCAGAACGGCACCCGAAGAGGCTGCTGCACGCATAAATCCGAGTCCTTCCGAACCTACTTTTAAAATATCATTGGCAAAAACCGGAAGTAAAGCAACTGCACCACCAAAAAAAACAGAGAAAAGGTCTAAACTCATTGCACCCAGCATCATCTTGCTTTTGAAGACAAACTGGACACCTTCTGTCAGGCTTTTCAGGATACTTTCTTTGGGAATATATTTTGGGGGGTGTGATTTCAGGAAAAACACACAGACCAGTGCAATGAATATGAAAAATATAATCACCGTATAAGTCACTGTGATCCCGTAAAAGCCATAGATTAATCCACCAATGGCAGGACCGACAATTGAGGCTGTCATATAGGAAGAGCTGTTCCAGGTACTTGAATTGGGATAGAGTTCTTTAGGAACAGTTTGTGCCATCAGTGAAAAGGTAGCCGGGCTGAAGAATCCTCTGGCAATGCCTATTCCGAATACCATTGTATACATGATTGGAACAATATAACTGGTCGGTACATAAGCATGCATCTGATCTGAGGTAGAAACCAGCATGATGAGCGAGCAGAGAAAAACACCCAGAAATATTTTCATCAGAAGACTTCGTTTTTCTGATTTATCCGCAACGTATCCCCCGTATAAAGCAATTCCAATAGCAGGAATAGCTTCACAAAGACCAATCAGACCCAGAGCAAGCGGATCTTTGGTCAGGTGATAAATATGAAATCCTATGATTACGGCCTGCATCTGGTAGGCAAAGGTGAAAAAGAAACGCATACCGAGGTAAGATCTGAATTCTCTGTAACGGAGGGCGGCGTAAGGGTCTTTTTTTTCTACAGTCGTGGGGCTATCCAAAGGAAAATGGTTTTAAACAAATGTAAATTATAACAGGACATTATAAAAATGTAATGTTAAAAATGACAATTTAGTATCCGGCTCAGTTCCTCTGGTTTGTTAACCACCATGAAATGGCCTCCATGATCAATTTTTATATAATTTTTAATTGTCCTGGCAGGAAATATTCTGTCTGATGTGCCATGTATGTGAATGATATCCGGTTGGACATTATTATTTTTCCATTGCATGAGCCGGGCTATTGCCCAGAGCATAAATTTATTGTCGGTGTCCAGAATAATCTGACGAAGGAGCTTTGATTCGTCTACAGACTGAGTACCGAAATAAAAATCAGCTGTGAGGACATTAGTCCATTTGAGGAACCTGGCTGGAAACAGTTTGTAGATCCCGGTAAAAGCCACTGCGGATAGTTGCCAGCTGAATTCGGCTGGTGATTTAACACTTGAGATGATGATTACTTTTTTACATGGAATAATTCTGGAAATCTCCTGGGCAATGATTCCTCCAAAGGAGATCCCTACAAGAATAACCTCCTGGTCTGTATCAATCTGAGCAATTAATCTGCTGGAATAAGAATTCAATTCTTCATGTTGAAGAGGATCGACCCAGTTGATATAAATTTTTTCAATTCCGGGTAATTGCAGGAATTGAAAGACCCTTTGGTCAGCACCTAAACCACTTATAAAATATACTTTCATCTAAAAATGGCTAAGGTGCTGAATTAATTCGGGGTTATTTAACCAGGTCGTAGAAATCCTGGTAAGCATGTTTCATGTTTTCGGCCTGATTGATTGCTGATGATACAGCGATTCCGAATATGCCTGTTTCCATCAGGGCATCTACATCATTCAGTTTTACACCACCAACAGCCAATACCGGCAGATCAATTTCTTTTTCTTTTAATACCGCAATAACATCCTTGTAGCCTTGCAGACCTAACCAGGGAGAATTATTTGGTTTAGTATTGGTATGGCTGAAAGGGCCGCAACCAGCGTAGTCTGCACCTTCAGCGGCAAGCCTGATTAAGCCCTCCACGGTGTTTGAAGAACCTCCGATAGTGATATCTTCACCCAGTTGTTCGCGTAATGCGGTAAAGTCAGCATCCATATCTTCGATGTGGAAACCCTGGATATCAGCTTTTCTGTTCAGATGAATATGATTAGTCACAATCAGGGTTGCTCCCCAGTCATCACAAATTTCGGCAATAGCATTAATATCTTTTAGAAGAGCCTCATCATCTTTGGTCAGACAACGGTATTGAATCCACTTAGCTCCTGCTTCGCAAGCGATCTGTGCCTGTTCTATGTGCGTTAGGGTATCTATATCGTGAGTGATGAACTGAAGTTTCTCGATGAATTTTTTCATTACTAAGTATTAAAATTTAACATTCAAAGATAACAGGAAGTTTGTACCTGCCTGTGGAAAATAGAAGTTTTCGGTGGTCCGGTTGCCGCCGCTGATATAACCATAGGTGTAACCATTGCTTTCGTATTTCTTATTCAGGATATTATTCGCTAATAAGCCAATATTCATATTCTTCACCCCTTTAAAACTAAAATCGTAACCCAGACGGAGATTGTTCACCCAGTATCCGTTTAATTTCCTGTTTTCATTTTGTGTGTTGTCCATGTATTGCTTACTTACATATTTACTTTGCAGGGCGACAGCGAAACTTGTAAACGGTTTATAAACAAGTTCCCCGAAAAGCACTGCATCAGGGGAAAAAGAAATATTGGTGTTTTGGTAGGTGATGATATCATCTGTTTTAGTATCTGAATTAGGAAGGTGTTCTGTAAATGTTTTGATTTTATTCCGGCTCAGGGCAGCATTCGCATTGACTAAAAAATGTCTGCTGAGTGTATAGGAGCCATCAAACTCGATACCCGCCCTGTAGCTGTCAGGTACATTCTGACGGATATTCCCGCCTACATCTGTCAACTGCCCAGTGATAACCAGCTGGTCTTTATAAAACATGCCATATACATTTACCCCTGCACTATAATCCTTTCCTTTGATCCGGTATCCGGCTTCTGCATTATATAGACGTTCAGGAACCGGTAATGTACCAGCTATCGCGTTGATATAATCATCCCGGTTTCCTTCTTTATTGGCCACACTAAAGGAAGCGTATATATTGCTTTTCGGATTGACAAAATAAGTGGCCCCGACTTTCGGATTGAAAAAATTCCGGTTATCATGGATATCAACCGGGATCCGGTTGTCATCCTGACCAGTTATCGCATAAGTAAACCTTCTGTATTGCAGATCTGCAAACAAACTTAGTTTCTCTACAGGGCTATAAGTCGCTTTGGCGTAGACATTAAAATCATTTTTATTTCCATCCCCATCATAATAATGATCAGAATTATTCAGTGTGGAAGAGACTTGTGCCCAGGTCACCTGACCAAAGTGTTTACCCCTATACTGGTTGTAAGCTCCACCCAGTGTGAAAGTTAAATTAGACTGTGCTTTGTAATTGAAACTATAAGTTGTTCCGTAAAAATTATTATTCAGCCAGCGTCTGCGTACCAGGTCGGTAGTCGTTACAGGAGCACCGTTAATTACCGGATTTGGCAGACCATAGTCTGTAAAAGACTGGCCCGTTTTAAACTCTTCATAATATCCCCGGCCATAGGTATAATGTAATGCACCATTGAACGAAAATTTATCATTAAACTGTTTAGCGTACAATACCTGGTAATGATCCTGCCAGTAGTTATCATTCTGGTCTTTATAAAGAAATGAGTTATATTTCCGGCTGTCAGAATTCAGAAGGTTTGCAGCATCAGTTTCATTCAGCCCATTTCGTACGATATAATCATTCATTCCCTGTACGTCGCCTCTTAATCTTGATTCAGGGACACCATTCCAGGACTGATACGTTTTTTCAGAACCAGAAAAAACATTGATACGCAGCAGGTCAGTTTTACCATGATAAGCACCAGAGAGGAAATATGATTTCAGCAGAGAGGCACCACGGTCTACAAAACCATCCGACTGTATCCGGGACAGGCGGCCGTCAAAACTAAATTTATCACCTATCAGTCCGGTTCCGATTTTTACCGTGTTTTTTAAAGTATTGAAAGAGCCGTAGGTATTATTGAGTTCGGCATAAGGTTCCAGGCCCGGAGCAGAAGTCTGTATATTTAAACTTCCGCCAAATGCGCCGGCACCATTAGTCGAAGTACCTACACCCCGCTGGATCTGAATGCTTTCTACGGAGGAA
>Ga0194135_10001286_pt1 | contig 14826 bp, 13 predicted proteins | sample LitLau_LLRF_2013_FD_134024 | JGI IMG/M metagenome (GOLD analysis project Ga0194135, IMG submission 134024) | Freshwater sediment microbial communities in response to fracking from North America - Little Laurel Run_MetaG_LLRF_2013 (version 2) | ecosystem: Environmental > Aquatic > Freshwater >...
TCGAACTAATCGTTAAAACATCTCCGTCAACATCCGAATCCAGATTTAAAGGATTCAGTGTAACCGAATTATCTTCAGCAACAGTATACGCATCATCAACCGCAACCGGATTATCGTTAACCGGGGTAACATTAATGGTAACAGTTACTGTGTTCCCGTCAATTCTACCATCGTTTACTTTGTAAGTATAACTGTCTGTTGTGGTTTCGCTTCCGTCATGAGTATAGGTGAAAGATCCGTTAGCATTTAGAGTCAAGGTTCCGTGAGCAGGACCTGTAACTAAAACTGAAGTAATGACATCCCCATCAGCATCTGAATCATTTCCTAAAACACCAGGCGCTGCTATACTTAAGGTTCCGCCCTCGGCAACAGTATAATTGTCTTTTACAGCTACCGGAGCTCTATTAACAACTTTTAAAACCGCTGGATTTGTTGAAACTTGTGCACAAACATTTGAAGTACTTGTAACCTCTAATTTGTATTTATAATTATTATAGGAATGCGGAATATTTGTTATGGTTAACGAATTTGTAGCTGCATTTGAAAAAGCAGGATTAGCTCCACCATTTACAACAGTTGTCCAGGTTCCGCCATTATCTGTACTTTGTTTCCAAACATATACAAGCTGAGTTCCGGTAATTGCAGCTGTAAAAGTTGCATTCAGACCTGGATTTGTAGTTGCATCTGTTGGTTGTGTTGTAACTGAAACCTTATTGGATACTAAATAATTAGGTTTTGCTGTACCGTTTGTATTTTTAGGTGCTGCATAATCAGCAGCAGTTACTTTACCATCTGCAGCATTTGTTACAGGAGGATTTCCTGTGCCATAATATCCATTTCCATCGGGGTCTGCGGTAGTTGTACCGTACGCTTCTATTGAATCAGGACATCCGTCATTATCTGAATCTAAATCAAGCTGGTTAATTATTCCATCCAGATCCTCGTCATATCTATCATCAATACCATCAGAGTTTGAATCTATAAATCCCGGCGCATCTTTATCGACATAATTTAATTTTTTATCTCCATCATGATCTCCAAAAGGATCTGGCAAACTACCTATTTCTACTGTATCTAAAATACCATCATTATCATCATCTAAATCACATTCTACATTAAGACCGTCATTATCCTGATTTCCTTCGTAATTTGGGTTCTCTATAGGAATATATAACGAAACACTTCCTCCCGCAAGTCCGTTTTGTGAGCCGTTTCTTTGACCGTCCAAATGTTGGCCACCAATACCACCACTAGACAATAGTGTTACGTTTGCAGGTAAACTTGCCAGAGAATATAGCAATGCTCCTCCTCCTCCTCCTCCTCCAGGTCCGTGATAAGTATTTGTATTTAAGTCCTGTCCATCACCTCCTTTAGCAGAAACTGTTAGATTACCTGTAAAAAGAGGAGTTTTTAAAACTACTGTTCCACCGGCTCCACCGCCACCGCCACCATCTGGTGAACCTGAAGGATTAACAGCTAAGGGCGCAAAACCATCCGCTATAATTGAATACCCATTCCCTACAATTTCATTTGCAAAAATGATCACAATACCTCCACCATCAGCAGCCGAAGAAGGGTTACTTGTGGTTACATATCCTGATCCACCGGCACCACCAAGAAAAACTTTATCCTGAGCAAAATAAGTTGCGAGACTAACACCTCCAATACCTCCTGCATTTGCCCCATTAACATCACACCAGCGTTTACCGCCTTCTCCTCCGGCACCAAAATTAGATCCGCCACCTCCACCTGAATCTCCTGCAACTCCGGAACCACCGCCATTAGCTCGGGGTGAACGCCCTCTATTCGTAGTTACATCATCTAAAACAATACCATCTCCTTTAGTAAAAGAAGCGCTATATGTGCTACTTTGCACAAACTGAACATTAGGATTAATACTACAATCATCATTTGGTCCATTTTTTAACATTTGAATTCCCTGATATCCTTTTCCTGCCACATCTATATTGGCATTAAAGGTTACTTTATCAGCCTGAATTGCTAACACTCCTCCTGTTTTATCTGCATTAATCCAATCTTTTGCCGTCAAAGTACCATTTATATTTACTGTGCCGGTGTATTTGGGAACTTTTACAACCTGTACCATCCCCAAAAGAGTGTAATTTTTTACTAAAGGATACATAGGTGTTAGTATGTTGCCTACAATACTTTTAATTTCAAAAAACTCATAATTACCTGTATTATTTATAGCTGATATACTCCCCCCTGCACTAGTATTTGCTACACTAATAGTCGCTCCTTTCATTTGGATAATCAAAGCTTTATCTCCAACAGAAAGCCCTGCAGCATTACTTACTGTAATAGTATTAACACATGTTAAATCGCAAGGAGCACAAACTGGCTGATTAATAGAAGTAACCGAAAAGTAACTATTTACAATTCCTGAAATATTGGTTTGAGAAAACCCATTTAGACTAAACAATAAAAAAAGAAGAACCAGGATCCGATCCAGATTTCTCTTTTTATTTGTCATTAAAATTTTTAAATAAGTAAAGTTCACCATATAATAAGTAATTAAAATTCTGTAAAAAAATATTGGAGATATTCATTTATCTCCGGGTATTGATGGACTGAAATAAGCTTATAATTTCGATCCGGATTATTTTTTGTTAACTAACATGACCCAGTTTTGATGCCTCGCGAACCATACCGGCAACATTACTGACATCGAGTTTATTAAAAATATTTTTTCTGTGATTTTCTATTGTATTAACTGATAATTTCAGTTCTTTAGCAATATCTGCTGTAGTAAATTCTTTAATGATGAATTGCATAATCGTAAGCTCTTTTGCCGTTAGCGTAATAGCCGTGCCAGTTCTATTCTCTTTTGCCAGAAATGAATAATCATCTGGTAAATAAATACCGCCCTCCCAAACTAATCTGATGGCTTCTAAAAGCTCTTCGATATCCTGATTTTTATTTACATAACCTTTTACGCCCATAGCCAATAAGTTTTCGACCAAAATTGGGCTTGAAAGCGAAGTAAAAGCAATTACACTCAAAGCGGGGTGATTTTTTTGAAGGTATTTATAAACCTCCAATCCTTCTACATCGTTAGCAATTAAATCGACAATAATCAAATCTAATCCCGAATGTTTTTCAATTTTTAAATACAGATCGGATTTATTTGTTGCATAAAAGAGTACTTCGACATCTTTTTGATTTGAGAAAAAACTGTTCAGACCGGTGCAAACGATAGGCTGGTCTTCAAAAAAGGCAATGTGTATCATGGTACAAATTAGCGATAAAAAAACTGGTAAATAAATAGCGGTTTTCCCTATATGGGTAAGATAATTTTAAAGGTACATCCCTTGGTTTCATTATTAAAAACATCAAGAGTACCTCCATTTTTAAGCATCAACTCCTGACATAAATACAATCCTATACCAAATCCTGATTCGAAATTGGTGCCAACTCCAGGGTTTATACTTTTTTTGAAAAGTTTGTCTATTTTCTTTTGCTCGATTCCTTTACCAAAATCCCTTATTGTGATTTCATTATTTGCATACTCAATAATAACAGAGCTATTTTCATAACTAAATTTAATAGCATTATTAATTATATTTCGGAGTACAATACTCAGGACTGTGGGATTAAAAACGATGATAGTCTCTTTTAAAATCCTGTTATCGATTTGAATATTTTTTGCTTTTAACTGGTGTGACAATTCCTTGCGGGCAGCTGTAATGTAATCAAACAATTTAATTTCACTGGTACTTGAAATTGTTGTAATTAATTCTGCTTTTGCCCAATCGAGCAAGCTGGTCAACATGGCATCAGACTGCTCCAATTGTTGACTAATCGCCTTAATGTAAGATGACACAACTTTATTTTCGTTGCCCAACAACTCCTCATTATCCAGCAGCACTTTTAGCGTAGTAATAGGCTCTTTAAAGTCATGAGAAATTACTGTAAAGATTTTTTGATGAAGTAAATTAAGACGCTTTAGTTCACTATTTTTATTTTCAATTTGTTCTTTTTGTAATTGAAGTGTTTCATTGGTTACGCGCTGTTTTCTGGTCAATACAAAAATAGAATACAATAATATAATGAGCAGACTTATCCCGATTAAGGAAACAACAAGGGCAATTTTCTGTTTTTGTAATTTTACTTCTGTCGTTTCATTAATGCGCTTCAGATAAATATTTTGCCGTTCTTTTAGCTTGATTCTATTCGCAATTTCAAATGAGTCTATCCTGATATTCCTCCTTTTCGTATCTTCCATTCCAACCAGTCGATCCAGCTTTTCGAATGTTTTATGGGCATCTTCAAACTCTCCGTGTTCGACAAGCATTTCCCGCAAGGTTCGTATGGCATTGATTTTATTTTCCAAAGCATCACAGCTGTCAGCAATTTTAATACTTTCTGTAATTACTTTTTTAGCCTTCTCAAGTTGTTTTTTTCTACTATAAATACGGGCAGTTTTTACATAAACTTCAGAGAGTTTACAGCGATCATACTTTTTTGCCGCTTTTTCAGCCAGCAAAAATTCATACATACTCCTTTTATGATCATAATTTATGTAATAATAGTATCCAATTATTAAATGCAGCCCAATATATTCATTAGCTTTATTATTGACTTCAGGAATTTTATCTCTGCATAAACCAGCATAAAAAAAAGCTTTTTTGTATTCTTTTTTGGTAAAAAAAAGATCTGCTAAAATATACAAGCTTTTATAATATATCCTGTCTGCCTCTTTTCCTTCTGCTTTTTGGATGATCGATTTTTGCAAAGCCAATATAGCATCAGAAGTTCTTTCTATATGACTGTAATAATTACCCTGAAAAAAAAGAACAAGCTGAAGTTCAAAACCACTCAATTTATTCTTTTCTAATTGATTTTCGATTAAGTAACCAATACTATCCAGTTTCGTTTCATTATTTAAACGATTTAAATTATTTCGAAGCTGCTGAATTTGAGGACTAACTTCCTGCGACCATACACCCGACGAATATAACAATAGTATTAGAACTATGTGTTTCATAAAATTACGGATCGCACAAGTTGAAAACATAAAAATTGGTTAATCGAAATAATTACTTTTAAGTTTAATGACAAATCAAAAAAAGGCTGCCATAAAATAATTTGTTATTTGATAATGAACCCATAAAAGTACCGCCATTGCTGGAATGGATTTACTTTTATACTTGGTTATGGATTTATTTCGCCGTCAAATGTAAACGAAAAAAGAAGCTGTAAATAGTCAATTCGGACATTTTTAAAGACAATGATAAAATGTGATTTTTTGAAAGAAAAGAATTATTTTTAGCCCAACATCATATTTCGTAAAATACTAATAATCAAAAAATTAAACATAAAAATTAAAAACAGAACTTTTATAAAATGAAGACAGATAAGGATTTTTTTTTGGAAAAAACTATTTTAAAACCAATCAAAAACGTACCTCAGAAGGCAGTTTACCAAATCGTTTTTTAAAACTTGCCGCAAATCTACCTGCTGAATCATAACCAGTTAAAACAGCAATATTCTGAATATGGATATTCGATTTTTCAATTAATTGTTTTGCCAGCATCATATTCTTTTCTTTATGGTATTGCAACATCGAAAAACCAAAGACAGTTTTAAAATTTGATTTTAATTTCGTTGGAGATGTATTTACTTCTTTTGCTATAGCTTCGATGCCTAAAAATGGAAGATGCAGATTATGGAGGATTATTTTCTCTGCCTTTGCAACATTATGATAGTCGAGATTACTTAAAGAAACATTATCTGTTATACGGCTGTCTTCAAAAGAATTATTAAAAAACTCTACAATCAGCTTCATGGCTCTTTTCTTCAAACCCGTTTTGTCTGTTTCGGGAGCACTCCCGTTTTCTATGAATCTGGAGAGTTCTGTACCTAACTCGTGCGCTTTTGGGGCAATATCCAGCCAGGTATAAGATCCTTTGTTTCCATTTAAAAACTTTTTAATAGCTTTTCTTTCCCTGAATCTTTTGGAGGTAAAGTTTTTAACTGCCCAGTCTTTTGTAATGGCAAAACTAAAAAATCTTCCGGTTGTTCCTTTATAAAAATAACTTGAGATTTCTGTATCCGGTTTGCTAAAGGTCCAACAGGTACTTAAAAGAGTTATTTCTTCACCATCTTTCAATGGAAATTTATATTCGAAGACTGAAAAAGTTAATAAATAATATTCACTTATTTTGTTCTTATCATAATACGATCTAGTAACTATATTTTCCTTAACATTCATATACATGGCCAAAAGCCAAAAACCGTCTTCAATTTCCCGATAATACATTTTGGCTTTACAAAGTGGAGTGTTTAAGGAAAAAAATTGTTTTAAAGGTGTATGATTCATGCCGGGCAGTTTCAGTAAACTATCCAACATCACTTTAGGAGAGTTGAACAAATAGGGCAACTGAAAAAAACCATCTTTTAGAAGAAAAAGATATTTCTGGATGTGTTTGGGCCAATTATCTAGAGTCATAAATCTAAAAAAGTACTTAAGTAGTAAATTTCACAAACATAACTCTTTACCATCATAAATTTACAGATGCAAAAATACAAAGTATGAGACAAAATAATTGAAAAACATAAAAAACTTGTTTTTAGCATCTCTAAACCATCATTTAAAGATGTAAAAATTTTAACAATCAATTCTTTTTTTGTTTTCATTCAAAATTTAAAATCAAAACAGGTAATTATACGTAGTGTTCAAACTGTTAAAAAAAACGATTTTTGTTTCAAAATGAGAAAAACCGTAAACTATTCTCATTAAAAAAATTCAATTTAGCATAACAAAAAAAATAAATATCTTAAAAAACAGAACATTACATATTTAACTATTAACAAAAAAACCATGAAAAATCTTTGGTGTTGGCGTTGTAAAATGGAAGTTCCGATGTTAAATACAGAAGAATATCTAATAGCATCTAAACTCTATCGCAGCGGTTTCGAAAAAGGAAAATGTAATATGACCAGAGCTCAGCGTTTTAAAGAGCTTCTTGATTACTATCATGAATTAACAGGTGTTAAATTAACAAATCCTAACGCCATAATGCATCATAGAATCGATTTGTACGGTCCGCCATGCGAAAACTGTTCTAAACCCTACAGAACTGCTAAAGCTTCTTTTTGTGCCGCATGTGGTCATAAAAGAAAATCAACCATAATTAACTATTCTGAAACGTTACAAAAAGAAAAACCAAAATGGTGGCGAAAAATATGGTTTCAAATCGAATAACATAATTAAATGATTGTCAATATTTTATCTTACATTTTTGTTTTAAATCATTAAGTTTTATAAATTTATACAACCTTACATATAGAATTACTCCATTAACCTCAACACAAGCTTTTTACAAATAAAAAAATAAGATTTGTTTTAAAAAATAAACAAGTTAACATATTAGCTCACTAATTTTTACAAGATTTGATTTAAAAGAAAAAACTGTAATTAAAGTTCTTTACAGAAATACACTTAAGTCAAATTCATGAAAAAAAATTTCAAGTAAAATCACGCAAGCTCTTTGAGATATTTATCCGAGTAACTGTAATTACTCGGATAAATTATTATATACACTCACAAATAGATTATTAATTTTCAAAACAAAAATAAAATGATAAACCCGTCATTAAAAACTAAGCTATTTACAGTAGTAGTCATAGTCTATATTTTTAACATCTTCCTGTGACACTAAAGAAGATTAATGAATGAAAAACAAAACACACATCTTCTAACCGAAAAGGATATTATTACAGCTAGCAAGATTATAAAAAAGAAAGATGATCAAATCCAAAGCAAGAAATTCATTTCGACAAATAAAACTTTTATCGAAACTGCTTCTGAAGAACCGTATTTAGAATATGAGAGTTTGTTAGCAACTCAAGATCTAAGAATTGAAATTGATCCTCGAACTATTCATATAGTAGATCAAACATATGAACAAAATATTCAATATTTAAGCAATCTACATGTATTCAGTGCTGATGAACTTACAGCTGTAACTGTTTTCAAAGATGAAGTATTAACGACAAAAAACTTCGATACTTCTATATCTCATTTTGAAAGTGCCATTTTATCATTACCTGTGATAACAAAAAATTGCAGCGTTTTATAACTTTATAGATGGATTAAAAGTAATGAATGCTTATGATCCAGATTATTTTAAAGACAGTAATTCAACTTCAAAAAGTACTGGCCTTTTTTTTGGCAGTTGCCTATCGGCATCTATAGGAGTGGAAATAGCATTTGGAGGTCTTGTTACAATAGAAGTTGGCTCATGTGGTGCAGCAACAGCTTTTGCAATTGCTGGTTTTATCTGGGCAAGTTCCGAATGGGGTGCTGGATGTAAAGGATCGGGGAGTGAAAAAAGGGTATATCCTGAAGACATGAACAAACCAAAAGCAAGAAATTTTGATGTTTTTCTTACGTTTGATGAAAATGGAGACTTGATTGAATCTCCAATTATGCTTTACTTTGAACCTACAACTATACTACTACCCTATTAAATTCAAAAATTATGATTAAGATCAATTATAAAATTCAATTTTGCATGTTTGTCATTTCGCTTTTCTTTATCGGAATTGGAGTTTATGAAACCGCAGATGAAGGATTAAAGACAGGAAAGGAGCTATTTTGGCAAATCTCTCATTTTGTTCCATTTGTAATGAGTGCTATCATTTTTGGACGTAATTTATACTCTAAACGGGTCGAGAATTTCAGAAATAAATAAACAATAACTTATATTTAATCCCTTTTTAGTCTTCTAAAAAGGGATTATTTTATTTTACATCTACACCAAAATATTTCTTCAATGTCAAAAATGCGTTAAAAAACTTTCTGCATGACCGTTTTTCCACAATAAAAAATACTTTTGTGAAAAAGGAAAAACCAAAGACTTACTTGCAATTAGAAAATACAGCGATATGGATTACGAAAAATTCATCTTCTGCCTCGAAGGCGTTCCGGACGTAGACAATGCTACAACAACTCAGGTAGTAAAAAACTTAGAAGAAATTGCAATTAATCAAGGTATTACCAGTATTCACAAAACCTGTGATACGATTGAAGGCCTCGAAGAAAGCCTTAATGTACTACTTTATGAAGATCATAATTTTAAAGATTATGAAATCATTTATTTAGTAATGCCCGGTGAACCTAATAATATTTGTCTTCACGATTATTATTATAGTCTTGAAGAAATTGCCGAGCTTTTTGAAGGAAAAATGAAGGGCAAAATTATTCATTTTGCCAATTTAAAAGTACTTGATTTAAATAATGATGAAGCTCAATATTTTCTAGACATTACCGGTGCACGGGCCATTTCTGGCTACGGATCAACTTATAACAAAATTGCCAGTTACAGTACTATCGACAAAGCTTTTTTTAGTTTGTATCAGGAAAATGATGACATTACAGAAGTAGTCGAAGAATTATACCAAAAACACTATGCTCTTTGTAAATTACTCGATTTTAGATTGTATTATTAAACCATGAAAGACAAAACAATTGAAAAGGTAAAAACATATGAAGCAAAAGGATTTCGAGAGAAATTTTTGGGTAAGGGCAATCCTGTTCATTTGCTTTTTAAATCAAATTCAGATCACTTTTTTTGTTTAAAAATGGATGAAATAATGGGGTTACAATACCCTGTTCCACCATCTAAACACAGTTGCCATACTTTACTTTTTATTGAATCGGGCAATCATACAATGAAAGTTGGATATCAGGAATATCAAACTGTTTCTAACGAAATTATTGTGATACCGGCGGGTCAGGTTTTTTCGATAAAAAACATTAATAACTCACACACCGGTTATGTCTGTCAATTTCATCCTGATATTTTAATTGGAAAATATGCCAATCGTGAAATATTGAATGATTTTGATTTTTTAAAAATATCCGGAAATCCAAAAGTTAGTTTATCAGCCAATGATGCGGCATCAATTGTTACGATCTTAAATAGGCTGCAAACAGAATATTCAGAAACTGAAACGGCTAATCTAAATATCGTACAGGCGTATTTGATTGCCCTGTTTTATGAGATGAATAAAAATACGGTAAAAACTTCTAAAAACCTCTCGGCAGCAGAAATTCTTACCAGTAAATTCAGAGAATTAATTCATCAGAATATCAAAACCTATCATCAGGTAAATTATTATGCCTCTTTACTAAATGTGACACCCAATCATTTAAACAAATCTGTTAAGGCTGTCACAAGCAAAACAGCTGCTTCATGGATTGACGAAACCATTTTATTAGAAGCTAAATATTTACTCTTTCAGACATCCCTTTCTATAAGCCAAATTGCCATGCAGGTAGGACATGAGGATCATTCTTACTTTAGTCGTTTTTTCAAAAAAAATGAAGGTATCAGCCCTATTCAATACCGAAAATTGATTGATAAGTCCTAATTATTGCTTATAAAATCCTATCAACTCAAAAAGCATTTGTTGAAATTTGCCGTGTAAAAAAAGCAAATTATGATTTATGTTTTTAAAACATCCGTTGATACAAAATCGAAATTAGAGTTCGCCAGTACACTGCTTGACGAATTGTTACCAAACGCTTTATGGAATTTTGATCTTGAAGATTGCGATAATATTTTAAGAATTGACTGCGACACCGAAATAAACGAAATGGTATTAAAAAATGAGGTTTTCGATTGTGTCGAATTAGAATAAAAATCAAATTAATTTCTTCATCTTTCAATATCTTCTCAAAATAGTATGGAATCAAAATTATATCAAAACAGGACTTTTGACACTGTTGATTATTCAGATCAAAAGTTATCTGATAACGAATTTGTAAACTGTGATTTTACCAATTGTAATTTTTCTAAAAGTGATTTCAGCTATATAGATTTTCTGGATTGTACTTTTAAAAACTGTAATCTTTCCTTGGCTGTTCTTAAGAATACGGGATTAAAAAACATCAAATTTATAGGTTGTAAATTAATGGGATTAGATTTCAGTTCGAGTAACAGTTTTTTATTTTCAATGAATTTTCAGGATTGCCTTCTGGATTATTCGACTTTTATCTATAAAAAATTAAAGAAGACTAATTTTATTGATTGTTCTCTAAAAGATGTTGATTTCTCAAACACAGACTTGTCGTTGGTTGCTTTTAAAAATTGCGATCTGGCCAATGCTACTTTTCAGGATTGTATTTTAGAAAAAACAGATTTTCGTACTTCAAGAAATTATACTTTCGATCCATCTGAAAACAAGATTAAAAGAACTAAAGTTTCTCATACGGCTCTTGCCGGTTTACTTGAAAAATTTGATTTGGATATTGAGTAATTTCTTTTTTTTAAACAAAATGTTTCGCTTTAAAAATAAAAGGGATGCAAAACTGAATTGCATCCCTTTTGTTTTTAAAATTACTATATAATTATTGTCTCCAACGCGGATCTCCAACACTTCTATCAATTAAAGTTTGATTTTTAATTGTAAAATTTCCTCCTGCTGCATTTACAAACTGCGGATCTAAAGTTGTTCCGGATGTATCTGGTCTGTTATTTGTAAGTGGACCAGGATTAGCATTTAAATTTGGCGAATTAAAATAATTATTATTTGTAAATGTAGGATTTGGAGTTACTGCTTCTCTTGTATATGGTGCCGGCGTATTGGCAAACAATGTATTACGAACAACTATTACAGTAGTAACAAAACGTGTATACAAAATTGAATTGGCATTTGTTCCAAGCATATTTGGATTCAATATAGTACAACTATCAATTAACACATTTGAAGTCAAGCCAGTAAGTCCGGCATCCATACGGATAAAATGTCTTGCTCCGGAAGTTGATACTGTACAATTGTTAAAAGTACTGTTTTTAAGCGTAAGTTGCCCCACTTGAGAACCTCTAACATCTATAAATTCACCTCCGCTTGTTAATATATTTGTAAAAACAGTATTGTCAACGATTATTGCAGTCATTTTAGCAGCAGCTAAATTTGCACTAATCAATGATACCCCATAATCGTGTATATTACAACCACTTATTGATAATGTACCATAAGTAACACTATTATCATTGTATTTAATAACTGAAACTGCAGCTCCGGCAGCTCCTTTATCTCCTTTTAGATCTAAATCTATCAAACTCACGTTACCCGATCCGGTACCTAATACAAAATTTACATGAAGTTTTGGTGTATTAGCAGGACGTAACCCTCTTAATGTAATTGATTTGTTCAAAGTAATTGCCCCTGTTTGATTATCAGCTGTATAATCTCCGGGTTCTAAAACTAGTATAGCTCCTGGTGCTGCATCGGCAATTTTCTGCATTAAATCATCTGTTGCCTTAACCAAAATACCTGTTCCAATATCAATTCCTGTAGTAAAAGTTACTACACCTCTCTTTTTAGCTCCATTTAATAGAGTAGCTGTATAAGGTGTTTCTCCTGTAAGGCCTGTTATAGTTGCAACACCTGCTGTTTTTTCGGCTGCTGTTATCGTATGAGTAATATTACCCGGCATAACGGTAATTTGTGTTACAGCACTATTAGGTGTCCATCTCAAAACAACTTGTTTAGCATCAATATCTGCAGCCTGAACAGGAAAGAAAATCTGCTCTGTTAATGTTGTAGCTGTTGCTACAGACCATTTTGAATCTTCTAATCCGGTTGTAACTGCCTTTACTCTTATTGAGTAAGTAGTTTCACCTTCAAGCTGAACACTTAATGGCAATTGAGATCCCGTAACTTGTAGTGTTTTATAGATCACTTTAAAGTCTGGATCATCTGCGCTAAACTCTACTGTATAATGATCTGCTTCAGGGTTCACTGTCCAGTTAAGTTCAACAAAAGTTTGGTTTTTTACTTTTGCCGTAAGAGCGATTGGAGAAAATTCTCTTGTATTTCCTATACCATCTAACAATCCCTCATTATAGCTTTCACAGCTTGAAACTGCTAATGTAAGCACCAATGTGGCTATTAATCCTTTTAGTATATATCTTGTTTTCATCGTAATAACTTTATTAATTTTTTCTAAGATCTTAATAACCGTAATCGTTTTTCAATTGACCATTGCTTCCATCAAGAAATACTTGCCATATTGGCCAGAATTGTCTGTTATCAGGATTAACGCCTGCTTTGTATAATGAATTAATCTTAGCATCTGCTGCTGTTCCGGTCCATGTCCAGGCAGCAGATGAATATGTTACTCCGGGATTTGTTGTTTCTCCTCTATTTAATCCGTAGATATCTAAACTTACATTATCTGATTTATACTTATAGTACAAAGTTGCTGGTACATCTGCATATTCACCTTTACGAGCTGATAAATCTGTCATTTTTTGTTTAGCCTGATCTAATTTTACTTTTAGCAAATTCCAACGAATTAAATTTTGCTTGCGTTCCATTTCTCCAGTAAATTCAAATTTATTTTCTTCAACAAGAGCATTGAACATCGCTTCCTTACTAGTCAAAGCATTTACATACGCATCTACTTTAACGGCTTGCACTGCAGCAGGAAATGCTCTTCTGCGAATTTCTTTTAAATAAGACGCAGCTGCACCAGGACCTTCTAATTCGTTAGCGGTTTCGGCAGCAATAAGAAGCACTTCAGCATAACGCATATAAATTTTATTCACTCCATCATCATTGGTAGAAGTAACATAACGTTTCATCCATTCGTAACGATATTTACCAAAATACCAAGTATCTAAAGTATTTAACTCTTGTTTCGCTATATTATTAACCGCTGCACCATATTTATAAGGCACACAAGTAACATCTCTACGGGCATCAACCTGATCATAGTCATAAAAAACAAATGGTAATGGACCAGCTACACCGCCACGGTTAGCACCATTAGCCTGAAATTGATCACTTGCAGCCGTGTGTTTCACAGCAAAAGTAAACAGCATTCTGCCACGTCCATCAGCGAAAGGAAGTTCCCAAAGGGATTCTCCTCCGGCAGTAGTATTTTCCTCATTGTATTTTCTCCATAATCCCTCAAAAGTAGATTCTAATCGGGCAGAACCACTTTGAATCACTTCACGGGATTCTCTTAATGCCAATGCATACATATTGGCAACTGAAAGCTCCGGATCAGTACTTCTTCTTACTCCGTCAGGATATTGTTGATAGCCACTTGCTGCCAAAGCTAAACGTGCTCTAAATGCTTTTACAAAAGCTTTATTTACATGCTCTACAGTACTTGTATAGGCAGTTTCATTAGGCCATGCAACTAATGTTGAGGCTTCTCCTAAATCTGCAATTAATTGTTTATAGAGAACATCTCTACTTGATTTAGCCAAATATAAAGTTTCACTGGTAATAGGTTCAAAACGAGCCGGAACATCGCCCCATGCTTTAATTAAATCAGCGTAGTAAATCGCTCTTAGTGTTAAAGCTTCTCCTAATAATTGCCCCATTTCTGTTCCAGGCAAAGGATTTCCGTACTGACGCAGCCCTTTAATACAAATATTAGCACGTTCAATACCTGAGAACATCATTGAATAAGCATTATTAGTCGTATTCATCTCTGTATTGCTTGGCTTTGCATCATAAACACACAAATCAGACTTATCTCCTGCTGTTTGCGAAGTATTATACCATTCTACATCTGTATTTAATCCATAATATGGTAAGAAGCGTCCTCTGTAAGAGTTCGTCTCAGCAAACGGTACTTTTATTCCGTCAATTGCTCCTTTTGCAAGTCCCGCTGTAGAGAAAATCAAAGATGCATCTAATGTCGATTGTGCGGGAGTATCTAAATAGTCATCTTCAAATTGTTGACAAGAACTGAATAAACCAGAAATAATCAATCCTGCTATTATTATTTTATGTTTCATTTTGTGATAATTTAAAATTAGAAATTAAGATTCA